>Ga0257121_1000138_pt1 | contig 61688 bp, 54 predicted proteins | sample SI106_100metaG_FD_190180 | JGI IMG/M metagenome (GOLD analysis project Ga0257121, IMG submission 190180) | Marine microbial communities from Saanich Inlet, British Columbia, Canada - SI106_100 | ecosystem: Environmental > Aquatic > Marine > Inlet | place: Canada: British Columbia | collected...
GATTGTCTATAACGCAGCATCTCAACGGTTTGAATGTGGAACAGATGTTGATACAACAATCGCAGATACAAACACAACATACACAGCAGGAGAGGGACTGGAGCTTACAGGAACTGTATTCTCTCGCATTGCAGCATTCACAGGAGCATCTCTGCAAGCTGCAGACAGCCTCGCTTCAAGCGGAACACTCATCGTCGAAGGAGTTGCCACTTTCAATGATGAAGTGGTCTTTGGATCAGGAATTATCATCGGAGGAGTCACATATGTCTTCCCAGTTGGTGATGGATCTGCTTCTGGTAAAGTTTTGGCTACAGATGGGGCAGGACAGCTTTCATGGACTACAGGTGGAAGTGGGACTGCAAATGCAGCCGGCCAAGGGCTTACTGTAGCGAATGGATTTGTGTTATTAAACTCTACAATCTCTGGATCTCTCGTAAACTTCCTTACAGTATCTGGATCAACAGTACATGCAGCAAATACATTATCATCATCTGGGAACTTGATTGTAGAATCCTCTGTAGTCAGAGGTTCTGGTGCAGTAACTGTTACTGCTGCAGAAAACCAAACAGGTGCGTACCTCTACTCTTCTGGTGCTGCAGTACTAGCGCTTGATAATTATCTTGGAACACAAAGTGGGGCGAATGCTCATATTATGTTTGGTTACCGAAATACATTTGATGTGTCACTGTACAGATCAGGAAATTCTCATACACCAGGAAGCGGAGGGCTAGTACTTAAAACATTACAAACAAATGCTAACCAAAGTGCATTTGAAATTATTACGAATAATGGCTCGGTGCATAACAAGGTATTTAAGGTAACAGCTAGTGGTGCAGTACATGCCGATGGAGCATTCAACTCTACTGGTGCTGACTATGCTGAATGGTTTAAGTCGAGGGATACTCTTCAAAAGGGTGAAGTAGTTTGTATCGATCTTACACAAAACAATGCAGTTATCCGTTGTACATCTGAGGCAGATAGCAATGTAATGGGTATTGTATCTACAAACCCTGCATTTATTGGAAACAGGATCTCTGGAGCAGGGGACATTATGCCTCCGGGATATGCGTTGATAGGACTTATTGGACAGGTTCCAACAAAGGTTCTTATCCAAGGTTACCTTGGTGGAGTCTTAAACATTCGACCAGGTGATGCACTGACACCTTCCGAGACACCAGGATATGCAAGACGTGCACTTCCAGGAGAGCCAACTGTTGGTGTGGCACTTGAAACATTTACCGGATTTGAAGGAGACGAGGGGTCTGTAAATGTACTGATTTCACGACGAAACAGCTCTGTAACGGTAGACCAGGTAGAGCAGAAAGTACTCGACCAGATTGCTAGTATGGAGATCGAAGATGAGGTCGAGATTATGGTTGCAGATGCCGTACAGGCAATAGACTTTAGTGATGATATTTTAACTGTTGTCCGTCAGCAGATTCAGGAATTTGATCTCCGTGATACCGTTATCAGCATCCTTGAAGAAGCAGGTATTGGAACAGGATCTACCCTTGCCACAACAGAAGGAATGGCAACAGAACTTGGAACAGGATCTGTTATCTGGGGAATTGTTGATGCACTGCAAGCAGAGATTAGCCAACTACGATTGAGCATCGATACTCTCAGTGGATCTGATATTAACCGTTCTCCTAACTTCGACTCTGTTGCCATTGAAGAGAACTTGATTATTGGAGGAGATGCGAGAGCAGCAAGTGATTTCCATATTGATGGAACACTCTATACACAAGACATCTTTGTTCCAGGAATTATGTTTATCGATGGAAGCTTAAGTGTTGCTGGAAAGTTTGATACAAACTCTCTCACGGTAAATAGTGGAGCTGTTATTCATGGACCACTCGAAATTGACGGTGTATTGATGATTGACGGTAAAGAACTCGATCTATCAGCCCTTGTTTCTACTGGTTCTATGCTGAACCTCAGCAGCTTGCTTGTGCAGAATTCTCTTATGGTTCTTGGCAATGTAACGATCGAAGGAATGGCAGAAATTATGGGAGACGTCTCTATCGGTGGAAACCTTACCGTTTCCGGAGCACTCATCATTAGCGAAGACCAAGCGGGATATGCAATGATCGTAAAGACAGGAACAGCAGTTACTATTCCATTCGGATCAGGTGCATTCCCGTCTATTCCAATTGTGACTGCTAGCTCTGATGACTTCATACCATGGAGAATCGCAACTACAACAGGAACAGGATTCACCATTGAAACTGCAGAGCCTGCAGAGCGCGATATAACGTTCATGTGGCATGCAGCCCTAGTGGACGGAGAGGCGCGAACTGTGAAGGGTCTTCCAGGAGGTGCAAGTGCAAACGATATTCCATTCCATGTTGATGGAACTGGAGTGCCAATCAGCTCTAGCGATATCTGGAACCAGTGTATCCGAAGTCAGCAGCCACTAGACCTAGACGGGCAACCGTTTAACTGTCGACGGTATCATGATGATGATTCCTGGACCCACCCAGACCTTCTGATCCAATTCCTATGGGACGCGGAAGTTGAAGACAAAGACCTTCGCCTCATAGTCCCTCGTGGATACTACATTGTTGTCATCGAAGATGAAGACGAAGAGGAGCAAGAGGTTGTTGAACAAGAGGAGGAAGAGGTTCAAGAGGAAGAAGATCCAGAAACCGGAACCGGTGAAACTGTTATTGAAGAAGAAACAGAAACTGGAACAGGTGAAGTGTTAACTGGAACAGGTGAAACTATCATCGAAGACGAACCAGAAACTGGAACAGGTGAAACTATCATCGAAGACGAGGTAGAAACTGGAACAGGTGAAACTATCATCGAAGACGAACCGGAAACTGGAACAGGTGAAACAGTTGTTGAGGAAGATGAACCAGAAACTGGAACCGGTGAAACTATCATCGAATACGAGGGGCAGGCAGGGACCGGAGAAGTCCTCTTGCAATAGAAGCTAAGAAAAATGTAAGATAGGAGCATGGCTAAACGAACGTCTCTTGTCGCTGTTATGCTTGTCGCTCTTCTCGCTCTTGTTGGAGTTCTTGAAGTAAAGAGGCAAACAATCAGTGCACAGCTCACAACTATTACCAATGTTCTTGAAGACTATCAGTCTCAGGGTGAAGAGCAGAATAAACAACTTGCAGAGTCTATTGTTGATGAAGTTCGCAAATTAATCGATATCCCAGCAGACATCGAGCCAACAGTGGCAACAATTATCGATATAGAGCTGCTTCGTGAAAAGAACCCATTCTACGCAAAAGCCTCTAATGGAGATCACCTTGTAGTAACACCAGACAGGGCAATTCTTTATAGCTCGGTACGCGGAATAATAATCGATGTTGCACCAGTGCAACTAGAACCTGTTGCTGCAACAGAGGAGTAAGTTCGTTTCTATATTGGAACTAGAAAAGTGGCTCATTAGAGCCACTTTTTATATAGATACATAATGTAAAAACCTGCATCAGTAGCAAGAGGTACAAGAGAACCTACACTAGTCTCTATGAAGAACATGATACTCATCCCTGCATTCACTCTTGCGCTCTCTTCTGGGTACTTATCTGGGCGTATGCTTGCAGCGCCAGAACTGACGCTTACCCTCCAGGAAGACACGAGGCCCCTAGTGCCAACTATTCAGATAGATGGAGTACGCAACGGTATATTGCACGGCAAAACTATTGGTTCTGCCAGAGTAGTACTAGGAAAAACTGTTCTGACGAGTAGTGGTATATTTGCCCTAGATGCACAGAGTATTTTACACAATGCAGTAGAGGTAGTCGTTCCAGATGGAATGCAGTTTGTGGCATCATCCAAAGGGAAAAAGTATTACCCAGTTTTTTCTAGTAGTGGTAACCGCATTACACCAAAGAACAGATTATATTTTCGTACAGCCAAAGAGGCGGAAATAGCAGGGTATAGAGCATAATGTCTATGGTACACTGTTATCCCGTATGCAGAATTTTATGTTTCAGCTACGGAGACTCCAAAAGAAGTATGACTGGTTCATGCTGTCATTGTGGACCCTTCTTTTTATGGGAGTAATAGTTCGCATTATTAAATTGCCTCTCATGGAGTTTAAAGGGGATGAATTCCACTTTATGGTGCAGTCATTCTTGCGCCCGTTTGCCCTAGGAGAGATTCGTGCCATTGATCATTTCTTTATTCCGCATCCACCGACATTTGCATACATCTTAGCAATTCCCACGAGCTTAACGGTGAATCCTATTGCCGTAACAGCATTTATTGTATGGCTGAACTTGATTGCCCTGTGGCTCTTTTACAGTTTCTGTAGAAGGTTATTTAAAAAAGATGTCGCTCTTATTTCCACCGCACTACTGGCATCGATGCCGTGGGCTGTCATCTTTTCTCGGAAGATCTGGAATCCAGACATCGTATTCTTTTGCCAAATGCTTTTCCTCGTAAGCTTGGAATATTTAATACGATCGTATAAACCATGGAAGCTGTATCTATTTGTACTGTTATTAGCCCTATTTTTGCAGGTACACTTATTGTCGCTCTTTAGCATTATTCCCGTTGTAGTTGTGTTGTATATTGCAAGGCTACCCATCACACGTATTCACCTTATTCGGGCATCAGCATTATTCTTGGCATTGTTTTTGCCATATCTTTCATATGCATTTGGACATGAAGGTGCATCGTCTTCATCAGCAGAGACGTTGTCATTTATGGCACTAAACTTCCAAGTTATTGTTCACAATCTGACATGGTGGGTAAATACCAGTACAGGTCTTGGCTTCGAATACTTACTAGGAGAGTCCAGTTATCTGTCGTTCCTACAGATATATCACATTGGATGGGCTCCATACGTGTTTGGACTCTATATATGTATGGCGGTTGCTGCTCTATTCTGGATACTGTCAAAAATGCTTAGAGAAACACTCTGGTATAAAAAAGATTCTTATCCAGTGTCCTTACTCATTTTGTTATTCCTCACACTGTGGGCCGTAATGCTTCCAGCTATTCTTATTGCGATGCACAAGATGGGACCTCCGCATTACTGGACATCTATTATGATAATTCTCCCCATCTGTTTCGGGGTCATGATGTTCCAAGTACTGCGTAAAGCATCTGCAGTACTGAGAATTGTACTCAAGGTATTCATCTTGGTCGTTATTGCAACACAAGTACTATTTATGTTGTCGTTTTATGGGTTTATTGAAAACCATCATGAGGAAATACGAGGGGACTACGGTGTCCCGTATCAGTTTGAACAAGGGAACTGGGAGCAGCAGATAGAAAACGCAGCACGAGATATGTAGCAGCTGGTGTATACTACCCGTATGCGCACTCGAATTTTTGCTATCCTTCTTCTTTGTTCACTGCTGTGGCCCTACAGCTATATGCAGCCGCCGTGGGGGTACAACCAAGCGACAAGGCTCGACGTATTGCACGCAGTCTTTTCAGAAGGAACAATTGCGATCGATAGTTTTCACGAAAATACAGGAGACAAAATAGAATGGAATGGCCACTTCTATAGTGAAAAGGCACCAGGGGTTGTCGTTATTGCGGCACCTGCATTTGCAGCAGTGTATGCAGTGCTTGGGGCATTATCCATCGATAGTAGTAGTGAACTTGGCTGGAAAATATCAGAGTGGTTTACCACAGTGTTTTCCGTTGGCTTACTCGCCGCTCTCTCTGCGCTGTTCCTCTTTCAGTTACTCAAGAAATACACATCATCTCGTACTGCTTTAGTGAGCATCTTTGCGGTGTATTTAGGGACATTAATCTACACCTATGCAGTAATGCTCTTTTCACACACAGCTACTGCCTCTCTGATTATTATAGCCTTATGGGCTATAGACAATGGAGTTGGCCTGCTCGATTCTGGCAAACTATCCAGAAGACATTCTCTTTTGGCAGGGGGTTGCCTAGGACTCGCAATTGCTTGTGAATACACAAGCGCACTCAGTGCAGGGGCACTTCTACTCTTTGTCTTGTTCAAAAACCGCAAGCATGCGATGTATCTACTATGTGGTTCAGTACTTCCACTAATCCTTATTCCGCTAAACAACTGGTTGATATCAGGATCTATACTCAGTATTCCTTATGAATACGTGACAGACTTTCCTGGTATGCAGAAAGGTTTGTTTGGTATCGAATTTGCACCAAATATTTCTGTGATGTGGCAACTGCTTGGTAGTCAGTACAGAGGGCTCTTCTTCTGGTCACCATTCCTACTACTGTGTATTCCGGGTTTTGTCTTTTTGTGGAAAAAAAGCACATCTGCATTTTGGCTGATGCTGATAACCCCGATAGTATCGCTTGTTCTTATTTCCAGTTATAGCTATTGGCATGGAGGATGGGCACTTGGACCTCGTCACCTTGCATCAGTATTACCATTTTTATGTATTCCAGCAGCACTTGGATGTCATCGCTTTAAGAAGGCTGGCATAGTGTTCGCTGCTCTTTCTATCCTTCTTACAGGGCTTGGCACAGTATTACAGCCACTTGCCCCAGAAGGAAAAACAAAGCTACTGACGGACTTCTATATACCAATGGTACAGTCAGGAGAAATACGCGAAAGCCTCGGCTCTCTTCTTGGGCTCCAGAGTATTCTTTCACTTCTTCCACTATTTGTCATTAGTGCAGTGCTGATGAGGCTGACATGGAAAGCTATCGATACCAGAACAGCAGCATGATAAACAACAGGCTGCAATAACAGCAGAGAAGAACAGTAGAGTAGCAGAGTTTTCTTTTGAGTATGTCGCATCCTTTAACTGTGAAGTATGCAAAGGGCACAAGAAGGAGCACAGACTGTCTAAAGTCTTGGTTTGCAGAGTACGGGAAAAAGTATCGGTAACAGAACGCCGCAAGGAGTAAGAATCCCATTACAAGAAGAAGAGGAGTGTCATAGCGGCCTCTTTTCCAGAACGATGCAATAACTCCACAGATGCACAACAGGAATGAAATCATACCCGTAAGAAGAATGCCTTGGGCAAGAATACGAAGCTCATCATCAAAGCTGAACTCACCAAAGAAGGCAGACCGGAACAGATATTCCCAGAAGTATTGCCGACGATGTTCATCGCTCCATGGGTTATTATAGGGTTTATCCAGAACTCCCAGCGGGCTAAAGGTAGAGAAGTTCTCCAGAGTATTGTCGAGTGTTAGACCGGAGTGCATTCCGACATTTCCCATTTTTACCAATTTATTTGCATCTTCAGCATGCTCCAGTCTGGATAGAGGGAACCAGCTAAAAATAAGTGAGAATAGAATTCCTCCAATAATGGCAAAACGCCACATGTCTTTGTATCGGCCGTGACGTAGAATCCAAGCAGTTCCTGCAGCACCAACAAGGGCTAGTCCACTCACCTTTATAAGTGCCGTAATAGCCAGTAATGCACATAAAATATACCAATCTTTTACAGTGTCGCTTTTCCACCATCGAAGCATTTGCCAGAGTGTCAGCATGCCAACGAACGCATAGAGTCCGTTATTGGTAATGCGCGAAGAAAGGAGAATAAGAGCAGGGGAGCAGATGAGGATTGCTGCAAAGACATATCGACTCCGTTCTTGTGCAGTCTTTGGAAAGAGCATTAACGCAATAATGCATCCCAGAACCGCAATACCAATAGAAGCAAGAAGTGATTCCATTTGGACGATGGTATAGAGGCTCTCGCTGGCGATGCCCAAAGCATCACTTACGATATGAACGATGGCAGAAAGAATATAATAAAGAGGTGCCTGGTGGAATTCCCATCCAGCATGGGGGGCTGGAAGTGAACCGTTCTGAACAATATAGTCGATATAGTCGATATGGGCATCGGTATCATGTCCACGCAAGAAGTACCCTGTTGCAAGGACATAGGTGATACGCACGGCAATACCTCCAAGAAGAAGTGGAAACATGGACTTCATCTTTTGTAGCAGAGGAATCGCGGAGCGAAGAGATGCAATGTAAAGCACAACAACTAAAACGATAGAGAAGTCGATGATCGGAACCCAGCCACGCAGAGCAGGAGCGATCATAACGCCGGTATCTCCACCAGTATCGCGAATACGCATACGCCATATGTTCAGTCCTGGTTTTAGGAAGCCTGCTAAGTTTATTTCTTTCCCTGGATGAGTGTAGTCACAAAAAGGGATAAGAGGATGTTCTACCAGTACGTCGTTGATATGCAATTCTTCCAGGCAGTCATCAGGCTTGATGCGAAGTGTAGTCGATTGCAGTCGAGTGAGAACCATTGGCAGTTCTACAGTGAGAAATTCATGTTCCGCTTTTACAAAGAAAGGGTGCGTAGTTTCGATGACATCAGCACCATCAAAATTGTACTTCACCGTGCCAATATGAGGCACGGGAGTATTGCGTAACCACAATGCCGCCGACAGCATGAACAGTGCGGCAATAGTTTTCTGTGTGATGGACATGCTATGCATGGGGCAAATTTTAGCACAAGTTGCGTTAGCATTCCGACTTCTTTTGATGCATGATAACTTTATGGAAATATCTGTTATCCTTCCGTGCTTTAATGAAGAAGAAAATATCGAGCGAACAATTCGCGAGGTACTGACGTGGTTTGACTCTGAAATTATAGACGGAGAAGTGGTGGTAGCAAACGACGGTTCTTCTGATGGCTCTGCCAAAATAATAGAGTCTATGCAGAAGGAAGATTCGAGGGTACAGGTCGTAACGCACGAGAAAAACCAGGGGTACGGACTCGCCGTTCGTAGTGGCCTCGATGCTGCGACAAAAGCCTATATTTCTTTTGTAGATAGCGATGGACAGTTTCATATTTCTGATTTGAATTGCCTTATTCCTCACCTGAAAGAACACGATTTTGTACCAGGACGACGCAGAAAAAGGGCAGACCCTTTTGTTCGTAATGTCTTTGGAAAGATCTTGGGAGTGCTCATATTCTCTGTGTTTGGACTCTGGATACGAGACGTAAACTGCGGAATGAAGATTATAAAGCGAGACCTATGGCCGACACTGCGCCCTTTGTATGGCACAGAGAAGTTCTTCAATACAGAACTTTACCTTCGGGCAAAGAAAGCAGGCATTGAGTGGAATCAGATAGATGTCCCACACTATCCACGCGTGGCTGGAAGCCCGACAGGTGGTAGTGGAAGAGTGATCTTCGGTATGATAAAAGAGATCCTAGACCTTAGAAGAAAGTTAAAGTAGTTCCTACTTTTTCTTTTGATTCATTGGCAGAGGGTCTGCAAGAAGGCTTTGGTTTTCACAGTTCACACATTCAAGTTCCCAGAGAGGGAAGAGCATGCGTCTCTTAAACTCGTCATCGTTAATCGGTTCGTAGTACGTGAGCGGCCTAAAGAAGTGGAACGATGCGAAGATGAGGCCACCAATGACGAGAATCATCCAGTTCTTACGTTTCTCGGTTAGCTTTAAGGCACCCATCTGCTTAAGCTCCATAAAGACGTACCCGAAGAGGATGAAGCTAAAGAGCAATGGAATAAAGTAGTGGTAGAGGTACATCACTCGGTCAATCTGCGAGACTGCGAGCATGTATGCAACCCAGAATCCGAGCCAGATGCGAATCTCATTGTTATAGGTCAGCTTTTTAGCCCCTGGAATAAACCATGACCCAAGCAAGAGGACGATGGCGAGGAAGATACTAACAAGGGCAAGTCCCCAAACAACAGGGTTGGATTGCAGCGTGATGTATAAGTAGGAATGGCTATCTGGGGTCTCCCAACGGTAGTTAATAGACCGAGCTCCAAGAGGCCAGTAGAAGAATGGTGAACCATTTTCATCTGCCTTACAGAGGTTCAGTTTCGGAACTCCTTTACTGTAATGCGCAAGGAACCCAAGGTTTTCCTTCAGCATAAGCGGGAAGTTTATTTGTCCATTACTTAGGAGTGCTTGGTACTCTTCAGATGCTTGGTAGTACCCATTATCAGGCAGGGAATCTATAACGCGAGTTCCAATCATAAAGTGTGCCTGCCACACTGCAATATACATAATCAGAAAACCAGATGCAGATAATACAACGAACTGTGTAATTTTATGCCAGTCGAAGTTTTTGAGTTTTAACGTAAATGGACCAGTCTTATCTTTACGCAGATGAACAATGACGAGTGGTATAAGAAGTACCATAATCAGTGACAATGCTTTTGTTGTAATAGCAGCGGCAAAGCATATTCCAAACAGCAGGCTACATAATGGGAAAGCGTTTCGACTCTCTTTTTTATCAAGAAGGACAAAGTACAACACGGCCATCGCCATGCAGAAGAACAACATCGTACTGTCGAGCATTACAGCTCTACTATGCGTAATGAGCGCATTGTCAAAGATGTAGAGGAAGCTTAAGAAGAATGCCCATAATGGTTTTCTCGTTATATATAAGAATGTTATATAAAAAAGAGGGGCAAGGAACCATGCAAACATAACCGGGAAGAAACGGTATCCCTTAAAGGAGAAATCTGCAGGAAGCTCTTTTGCGTAGTCGGTCCCAATAAACGAGTCATCAACTTCGTTGGCATTAAAAATCTTTTCCCCAGCTGCAATCAAAAGTTTCCCCAGTGGCGGGTGCGGCTCCATGAAGTACACATTGTTTAGATACTTCTGTGCAGATGCGACATGGTAGTTTTCATCCCAGTATAAATAGGGAGGATTGGTGTAGTTCCAGACAAACGTAAAGAACGCAAAGACTGTCGCAATAATCCCGAGATAAACTTTCGGTTGCTTAAGCCAAAGGGGGACACCAGAAAAACGCGGCATTAGTAGAAGCATACCGCATAAATAGGACATGGATCAATTTCTATATAAAAAAGCATGACGTAGAGACGGAGAATCGGTATTCTTCCCTGCATATGGCTCAAATGCGCGCACGACCACCGAAAAATAAGAACTGGATCTTTAGTGTTATCCTATTTGGAACGCTTATTGCAATGTCTCTTATGTCACTTATGAATCCTCAGAGGATCAATGACAAGCAGTTTGCAGATGCTCCAGAAATCTCTATTTCTGAAGTTACACGTGGATACGACGCTGGTCGTTTCAGCGAGATTACTATTCATGACAACAAAGTATTTATAAAGACCGTGACTGGTTCGCTCATCCAGTCCTATAAAGAGTCTCGTGATACCGTGTCACAACTGGGATGGAACGATCCAAAAAACAATACTGTCGTTCAGGTAGAGAATAGAGAGGCAGCCAATATGTTTATGGCTGTTCTTCCAGACCTTTTGTTCTTCATGCTCGTCATCGGAGGACTTATCTGGTTGTTCCGTGGAGTATCGCGCAGCCAGAGCAATGCAATGTCTTTCGGAAAGTCTAAAGCACGTGTTGCAGATGCCACGCAAGTAAAGACACGCTTCAAAAACGTCGCAGGTATGGAAGAGCCGAAAGAAGACCTAGTCGAGATTGTCGATTTCCTAAAGAATCCTAAGAAGTACACATCTATCGGAGCAAAGATCCCGAAAGGAGTACTCCTTGTTGGTTCTCCAGGAACAGGAAAAACACTTCTTGCACGTGCGGTGGCTGGTGAAGCAGGGGTTCCGTTCTTCTCTATTGCAGGCTCCGAGTTTGTAGAGATGTTTGTCGGAGTAGGGGCTAGCCGTGTACGAGATCTTTTCGCAAAGGCAAAGAGAAACTCTCCTTGTATCATCTTTATCGATGAGATCGATGCTGTTGGACGACAAAGAGGAGGTGCAGGCTTTGGTGGAGGACATGACGAGCGAGAGCAGACATTAAACCAGATTCTGACAGAGATGGATGGCTTCGAGCAGGGGGCAAACGTTATTGTTGTCGCGGCTACCAACCGACCAGACGTTCTTGATAAGGCGCTGCTAAGGCCTGGCCGATTCGACCGTCGTATCTTCATCGACAAGCCAGACCTTTTGGCACGTGAAAAGATTTTGGAAGTACATACACTAAACAAGAAGATGGGTAAGAACATCAACCTTGAAGCAATTGCACAAAAAACAGTTGGACTAACTGGAGCTGACCTCGAAAACATTATGAACGAAGCTGCAATCCTTGCAGCAAAGCGAAAGAAGAAAACAATTGGCCAGCAAGACATCGATGATGCTGTAGAAAAAGTCGCACTCGGACCTGAAAAGCGTTCACGAAAGCTTTCGAAGAAAGAAACAGCTATAACTGCATATCACGAACTCGGACATGCAATTGTTGGATACGAGTGTAAGGAAAGTGATCCTCTTCATAAGATCTCTATTGTCTCTCGTGGACAAGCACTAGGAGTAACGTGGTTCCTTCCAAAGGAAGATCAGTTCACAACAAGTAAGACAAAGTTCCTCGACGAGATCTGCGGACTTCTTGGAGGACGTGCAGCAGAAGAGCTTATCTTTAACGAAAGAACAACAGGTGCCAGTAACGACATTGAACGTGCATCTGCAATTGCTCGAAACATGGCAACACGTTACGGAATGGGTGAAGGCGAACTCGGGCCTGTTGCGTATGGGGAAAAGCAGGGAAGTTCTCACCTAGGGGCAGACCTTGGTATGACAAGAAACTACAGCGAAGAGAAGGCAAAGCAGATCGATGCATTCGTAAAGAAGACCGTAGAGACACAGTATGCACGTGCACTCGGGATACTAAAGAAGAAAAAGGCTAAGCTTGAAAAGCTGACAACAGTACTTCTCAAAACAGAGACAATGACTGTCGAAGAGTTTAAAGAGATCTACACAGGGAAGAAGGCAGCTAAAAAGAAGGCGTAAGGTCATTTTGGGTAGATATTTGGCTTTCTAGTGCTATAATGTTGGCCAATGCAAATGCTTTCTCCACTTGATGGCAGATACAGAGGAAAAATTGGTGCTCTTTCGACGTTCTTCTCTGAAGAGGCATTAAACAAGTACCGCTTAGAAGTAGAGATCAAATACTTCATTGCGCTGAGTAAGGAAGCAGGTATAAAGCAGTTGCCACGCGTTTCTGTAAAACAGGAGAAGGCGCTTTTATCAGTACTTAAAAAGTATGATGACAAAGAAGCGGCTGCCATTAAAAAGATTGAGAGCGTGACAAATCATGATGTGAAAGCAGTGGAGTACTACCTCAAAAAGAAGCTAGAGAAGATTTCAGGTCTAAAGAAATACACAGAGTTTGTTCATTTTGGTCTAACGTCTGAAGATGTAAACAATCTGAGTTACGGAATGATGGTCAATAGCGCTCTTACAGAAGAGATTATCCCTGGAGCCCTTACATACGTATCAGACATTAAAAAGATCGCAGTCGCCAATAGGACAGTAAAGATGCTTAGCCTGACACATGGTCAGCCAGCAACAGCTTCTACTATGGGAAAAGAGATGATGGTATTCGTCGATAGGCTTAACCGTCAGATCGACCAGATGAAAGCATTTTCTATGCAAGGAAAGTTTGGTGGAGCAGTCGGAAATTACAGTGCACATAAAGCCGCTTACCCTAAGTTTAAGTGGGAAGCATTTGGTAGTAAGTTTATAAAGTCACTCGGGCTCGACCCAATGGCAAACACAACGCAGATCAATCCACACGATGACATCGCAGAGATGTCCCACATTCTCTTCCGGTTTAATACCATCTCTATAGATCTCTCACGAGACATCTGGAGTTACATATCTCGTGGGATCTTTAAGCAGAAAGTGGTCAAAGGAGAAGTGGGGTCATCAACCATGCCACACAAGGTAAACCCTATAGACTTTGAAAACGGAGAAGGAAACATGGGGCTGAGCAACGCTTTGTTCTCTCACTTTGCAGAAAAGCTACCCATTAGCCGTATGCAACGAGACCTTTCGGACTCGACAGTACAACGCAGTATCGGTTCCGCATTTGGATATCATGCCATTGCCATTGCTGCTCTTCGCAAAGGACTCGGTAAGCTTATTTTGAATAAAAAAGTTGTACAACAAGAACTCGATGATCATCCAGAACTGCTAGCAGAAGCGGTGCAGACGGTACTTCGAAAGCATGGTGTCAAAGGTGCATACGAGAAAATGAAAGAGCTAACGCGCGGGGAAACAGTAACAAAGAAAGACTTTGCAGACTTTGTGAAGAAGATAGATATTCCAGACGCAGACAAGAAACACTTGTTAAAGATTATTGGATAACTAACGCGTTCCTGCTTTTATCTGCTCTGTTCGTACACAGTTATTTCGGTGAAACCGATTGGTAATGTGCGAACATGCATCTAAGGCTTTAAGCAATTCCTTTTGATACGTATCACCAGACTCGAAGCGAGAACTTCGTGTCTGCATGAGTGCATCTTGTTTGATGATGCGACGTGAAGGCCTTTCGTAATTGATACGTTTTTTGACAACAGACTTTGATGTCTGTGGTGCGTATCTGTTATAACCAACTGGAGCAGTTGTTGTTTTGACGTAGGGGTTTACTCGCGTAGGAATCATGTTGCGTTGCAGTTTCTTGTACGTGTCTTGAGGGGAATATATCTTTTGAAACCGGTCGAAGCGTTGACGTGCAGTTTCTGCTTCTGGGATAACCCGCTGAACTCGTGCACGACTATCACGAGTAATACGCTCTTGTACTGCTTCTGTACGATAGCGCAGACGGTCTCTTCGTGATGTATCAAGGTTGTCATCGGTACGCTCATCAATACACCTCTGTACTCGTATTTTGTATGTTCCCGTATTTGCGAGCTCTTCTGTGTAGCGAAGCGCCTTTATACAGTCATCCCTATACGGTGTATCAGTTTCAGATGCCTGGGTTACAGGAACAAGGCAGAGAAGAAGTATACCGATAGAAAGTGATCGCAAAGCATTCATGTATACTACTATACCATGAAACAAGTGATGCGGTTTGTATTCCCGGCGGTCAGCTTCTGTTTACTGTTGTACTTATGTTTTTATAAAGTTGGAAACACAGATTTCTGGTGGCACATTAAAGCCGGCCAGCTACTTCGAGAGAGTGGATGGATTGTCACAGATCCTTTTGCATACACCCGTATCGGAGAAGCCTATATTGCAAACCACGAATGGCTAGCACAGGTAGTTTTATCGTTTGTATATGACCGTACAGGTTCGACGGGAATTATATTGCTGAGGACGATGATAATCGCTCTGACCTTTGGCATTATGCTGATGCTCGATAAACAGAAAGCGTGGATCAACACAGGGCTTGTTCTTCTTGCTGCAATCCTTGCTCGGCCTGCCCTTACAGACCGACCACAGCTGTTTACTTTCCTTATGTTTTCATTAGTAGTCTATTTGTGTTTAGCCTACGTGGAAGGCAAAAAATCTGATCAAAAAAAGTATACAATAGCACTGCCAATCTTGTTTGTACTGTGGAGCAACCTTCATGGTGCAGCGGGGATAACTGGACTTGCCGTACTTGGTGCACTAGGAATACAGCGAATGCTTGGTGGTGCAGACCGAAAAGAAATAAGAGCATTACTCCTGACAGGAGTTCTGTCGTGCTTTGCGCTGATTGCAACTCCCACTGGACTTGATAATCTAGGCTATGCAATGACACTGATGGGAGACAGGACGACAAAGCTTATTGCAGAGTGGCAGTCGGTGTCACTTGGTGTGTATTTAAAGCACGTTGGTATCTTCTGGATTATTGCACTCTTGGCATTGTGGAAAGGAAAGCGAAGCCTTGTATTTAGCGTGCTCGTACTTTTTGGCATTGGATATCTTTCAAAGAGTGCAGTGCGACACGAAGTACTATTTTTGATAGCAGCACTTGGTATTACTATTCATCAGTTAAAAGGTACTCACATATTTGTGTTACAACGTGTTACAACTGTAGCGCTTCTACTTCTTCTAAGCGTTGCGACATACGTGCAGGCAACAAGGGTAAACATGCGAGATGATCTGTTTGGTATCGGTGCATTCACTCCACTTGCTGGTGCATCAGAATTTATTCATGCAGAGGGAATCACAGGAAATATGTTTAACAACTACAACGCAGGAGGAGAGCTCTTGTTCAGAGGTCATAAAGTATTCCTTGACGGACGCAATCTGGATTACGGATATGAGTACATTACTCGTGCACTAGACGCAGGGAAGAGTGCTGCCGCCTGGGATCTACTAAGTAGCGAGTACAACTTTACGCATGCGGTGGTGTATTACAGTCTCGATCCGAATGCCTATATAGATATTCTGCAGCAGCATCCTGACTGGGGACTTCAGTACCTAGACGACTGGGCGGCTGTGTATGTCAAAGGAGAAGAAGATACGTTTACAGAACTAACGCCTAACATGCTTTTAGGTACTCGTATGCCAGAGGAGATTACCCTTAGGGGTCTGCAGACTCTCGAGGACGAAGTGCAGGGGATTATAGATGCGTGTCCCAGCTGTACCAAAGCTCTGGAATATAAAGCAGAGATCCAGAGAGCATTTCGTTAAAAATGGATACATAAATAAAACCGCCCAGGGACGAACCCTTAGACGACTTTATTTTTGTCAGACAATTAGTGAGCAAGCTCCTTAACTAACTGACACTATTAGTATAGCAAACTTTACCACTTATCGCGACCTACTATTAGGGAACAAATGTCTATAAATGGCTTTAATTAGCCTAAAAACTTGTACTAATTATTTATACAAAAAAGTATTTGAGAAGAAGTATATTTCTCCATATTTTACAGAGAGGACACTTTTCGTGCAAAAACCCTACCTGCAGGGCTCGAAATTGGTACAATCTCCCTCGTGCTTGCCCACCAGCCTTCGCCGAGGCTTCGGCCGGCATGGGTGGCAGGATTGCATCCTCAGATACTGCCTCCATAACTTGTGTCTTATGCCCAGGTGGCGGAACTGGTAGACGCGCACGCTTGAGGGGCGTGTAGGAGCAATCCTGTGGAAGTTCGAGTCTTCTCCTGGGCACCATTAAAAAAAGTAGAACTTTTCATCTTCCTAAAGACAAAAACTCGCAATTGGTGGGGGCATGGGATTTTCAGGTGAGTTCTTATTAAGTATGCATTTTGCTATCATGCTCACTATGAAGAAAAAAGTTATCGTAAGCGACCTGATGCAAAAGTGCACGTACTACTGTACTGAAGCTATTGGGAAGAATTTTCACTCAGAATTTAAACCTGAGCTCACTCCACAGCAAATGCTAGAGTTAGGAGTATTTGGTGGAAAGTACATGACGGACTGCAAGAATGAATTTCCTAAATCTTGGTTTGTGAAAGCAAAGCTTTGTCATAAGTTTCATGACCCTAGTCTCAACTTTTTCGGAATAAATGCTAGTAAACCACTTTTGTATTGGCAGTCGAAAGGGTGGATTCACCCAGCAGATCCGAGAGGTTGGTTCCAGTGGTACTGTCGCTACTATATGGGTAGACGGTTTGATGATGACGAGCGACAAATACGGCGTTGGAAAGCAATGACCCGCCACATTGCCAAATAAAAAAGAACTGTGAACCTGGAAATCTAGACTGCAGAAGGAAACAACGACAAGCGCTGTTACACTGGGCTTATGACAGTAGAAAAATGTAAGCAAATAGAATAGTGTATACCGCTAAATAGGTGCGATAAAAATTCCTCAGTCGAATATAGGAAGCGTCATTTGGATACAAATTTAAAAACAAACCTTGTAACTCTTTTATAAATACAGGCTTGATATTAATAATCCATGAATTGGTTTGGTAGATTTTTTTACGAAACCGACTACGAAATACACCAAGTGGAATACCCCAAAATATAAAGAAAGCAATAATGAACGTATCGTACGATTTCATATCTGGTATGATACTAATACAATGATCGAACTACTACAGAATATTGGACTTTTCATTTTTCTCTACATGACACTTTTCTTTGTAGTGTCTCTAATTTTGAAAGATGCAAGTATAGTAGACATAGCATGGGGAATTGGATTTATTGTCGTTTCTTGGACTTCTCTACTTATAAAGGGTTATTCAGTGACTCTGCTAATTTTATGTATAACTGTCTCTATTTGGGGATTACGGCTATCTTGGCATATTCTTCGAAGAAAGTTGAAAGATCCTCATGAAGACTTTCGCTATGCTGCTTGGCGTAAGGACTGGGGGAAGAGTTTTTTATGGAGAAGCTTTCTGCAAGTATTTATGTTGCAAGGAGTGATTATGTTACTGATTTCACTACCAATTATTGCAGCTGCAAACACACAGGTTCTAGGCTGGAATATAACTCTTATTATTGGTCTCGGCGTATGGCTAACAGGATTTTCCTGTGAGTCTGTGGCTGATTATCAATTAGCGATTTTTAAGAAAAACACTGCTCATAAAGGAAAAATAATGATGAGTGGATTATGGAAATATTCAAGGCACCCCAATTATTTCGGAGAAAGTGTACTGTGGTGGGGGATATGGATCATGACCCTCTCTGCTTCTGGATCTTGGTGGACAGTTGCTAGTCCTGCACTGCTAACATACTCCCTTTTGTTTGTATCAGGAGTGCCAATGCTTGAAAGGAAATACGAAGGGAATCAAGAATTTGAAGTTTATAAAAAGCGTACTAGCATGTTTATTCCATGGTTTATTAAATCTTCCTCATGATGTTATGAAAAAAATTACCCCCTTCTCTATGACCATCTTTATCGTTATCGCTGTTGGGCTTTGTCTATGGATGCTCTACGGCTACCTCAGTGTTCGTAATATTGAAGAGCCAAATTTTACGGTACTCCAAGAAAAAGAGGATAGTGCTATCGCGCGCATCGCCAACATTGAAATACGAAAATATGACCCTACCATTGTGGCGGAAACGACAGTCCCTGGTCCGTATGCAGAAGCAGTCAATGCTGGGTTCCGCAATATAGCTGATTATATTTTTGGCAATAACACTGCAGATGCCTCTATTGCAATGACAGCACCAGTCTTACAAGAGGAACAATTGTCAGAGAAAATCGCAATGACAACACCGGTTTTGCAAGAAGAGATACAGGATAATCAGTTCGTTATCAGCTTCGTGATGCCATCACAGTACACTCTAATATCTATTCCAAAGCCCAATAGTTCTAAAGTGACACTGCGAGAAGTGTCTGGTCGTACTGTTGGCGTCATTACCTTTTCTGGACTATGGACTGATGAAAAGGCAGAAAAGTACACAGAGACTTTACAAACAGCACTCATGGAAGATGGCTATAGTATCGCTTCTTCTGCTCAGTATGCTCGTTACAATCCACCATGGACACCTCCATGGATGCGAAGGAATGAAGTATGGTTAGAAGTAAAAATGTAGATCACTTTATTGTACTAAAAATTCCCTAAGAGACGCTGATGGTTTAATTTCAACCGTCAAAATATAGTAACCTGTAAACCCCTCGTCACCATTCGATTCGTCATCGCTGCTATAGTAGCGACTCCTCGCTCATGGTAAGCCGTGCTATTCCCCATATAGTAGAAGATAGTGATATATTGACTAAAATAATATAATATGCTATAATATATACATATTATCCCCCAATACTTATGAGTATAGATTCTAAAGAAAGCCCTGATGTCACCTTTGCAGATCTACCAGTAGGTTCACAACTACAGATAGACCTCTATCGTAATACGTGGATTGAAAAGATTTCAGATACTGAAGTGAGAATAACGCCAAATCAAACTGGTGTTTTAAATCCACAAACAATTGTTAACAACTATCGTATACCAAGCGAAGCAGACACAGCAATGCAACAGCGTGATCGACGACAAAGAAATAGAGAAAGAGATCCAATTATGCAGCAACCTGAATGGGCTTTGCGCGTAGTTCAGGCTGACAGCAAACAAAAAATCAGCAACGCACTACAGGCAACACCTTTTATTGGTCCAACAAAAAACGCCCTAGACCGTGAGTATAAAACAGCAGAATGGGAGAATGTACCATCGAACTCGTTCTTTACGGTGAAAGAAAATCCATCACGGAATGCGCCAGTATATGCGAAGACAAGTACAGGGTATGCCACGAAAGTCTGCACATATACAGAATGGCAAGCGGGGCTTGGCTCTATTCAGACTAGGCAATCAGATGAACAAGGTATTGCATCATTAGATATTACACCAAGTACAAGTGTGAATGTGCTTAACGCTCCTACTACTACTGAGGTGAATGAGGGAATCTCGGATTACGTCGCAAATCAAAAGAAGAAAGGCAAAAGTATTTCACCTGAACAACAAGAGCACCTTGATCATCTGAGGGATCTTGCTACAGGTCTGGAAGATGCAGCGTAAGAGTGGTCACTACCTGCACTAGTAGCTTGTAAATTGCATTTTGCACGCTTCGTGTACAATACTCCTATGAAAGAGTACCTCATCCCTGGCTATAGTGGTTTGGTTTGGGATTGGCCGTTTCTTTGCGCGGTTCTCTGAGTGGGGAGCACTTGCTGAAAAATTTCCTGAAATGCAGGAGCCAATCCGCAAGAGGTATAGGTTCCAGCGCCCCTAGAGGACTTCATATTATGTAGAAATTACGGTACCAACGTCTGTTATGGATAGTGCACAGGAAATAGATAAGCTACCAGACTGCCTTATTCCTCGAACGGGGTCTGGTACAAACTATTTTATTAGCGCTGTTATTCGTCACTTTGAAAGGCTTGGTGTTTTTGTACTAAACAATAGTGAGAGTATAAAAAATGCGATGGATAAAATGGCATCCATTCAGATGCTTGCAGCAGAAAATATTCCAGTCCCAAAAACATTGCTTGCAAAGACACCACTTGATCTAGATTTTGTAGTGAAAGAATTCTCGTTTCCTGTGATCCTCAAGAAGGTATCTGGCTCTGAAGGGAAGGGAATAGTGATGTGCAAAGACCATTCTCAGCTGGAAGATACGATGGATCTGCTAGATCCAAATCTCAATATGATTATTCAAGAGTGTATTAATAGTAGTCTAGGTAGAGATATCCGTGTGTTTGTTATTGGAGGAAGGGCAATTGGAGCAATGCTACGAACAGCAAAAGAGGGAAAGTTCAAAGCAAATTATTCTGCAGGAGGGTCAGTAGAACTGTTGGATCTGACACCAGAGGTAGAATGGTTAGCAGTAGAATCTTCACGTATTATTGGTCTCGATATTGCTGGAGTAGACCTTCTTATTGATGAAGAGGGATATCAAATCTGTGAGATCAATTCTTCGCCATATTTCAAAGGATTTGAAGAGGCAACAAATATCGATGTTGCTCAGGAGATCTTAAGCTTCGTAAAAGTCCGCTGTGGAGAGCCTCTATAAGCTTAGCTTCTGTTGCTTGTCTCCCTGTATGTTCGGCGAAGCCTATGTCGTTCCCTTATGGTAAATGGTGCGGTAGTTGATTGTTTAGTAACCCGCTTCTGTTTCCGCAATAGAGCATCGCGCTGCAGGTGAGAAGAGTAGTCTCTCCAGCCATTGCCGAGCCACTTGCGATAATCTTTTGTTGCCCGAGTAATTCCTCTGTGTGTAGGGCGGTTTCCCGTATAAGACCTATAACTACCATATGCTTTCATAAATTCATTATTTGGGTCGGGGTTTCCGGCTTTAGCTTGCGCCGGAGCAAGGAGTAGACACAAAGAGAATAAGGCACACAATGCGGTAAATTTCATAGAAACAAGGGTTAGAAGTTCTTTTCTTAGTATAGAGCAAATTTTGGTATATCAAATGCGCATAAGAATCAGCAAAGGATTCTTGTCAAATCTGGCAATAAATTCTAGGATAGAGCGCTATGAGTACAGAAACAGTAACAGAACCGCGATTAACCAAGGCGCCTAGTGCACCTGTCTCTATGAATGGAATTGCTGGAACGCAAAAATCTCCTGCAGAGAAAATATTTATTGATATGCGAAAGCAGATTGCAGAGGTATTCCCTAATGATGACCATGATGCATGGTCATGGAATTCAGAAAATTATGACCATAACGAAATTGATCGTCCAGAACAGGAGTATGGGCAGTGGCATGAAAAGAAGTTTGTAGAGTCGGACGAATTTAGTCAGCTCTTTACGAAGCGTATGTTCATGGTGTGGGATGAGCTCAAGAAAGAAGGGTTCGAGGCAAATGATAAAAAGCTATGGGAACACCAGAAAGCATTATTTGCGTGGACGGCACTCAACATCTGTACAGGAAATAGAGAAGAAATGGCAAAGCTACTTGTTCGTTCTCCATACGGAAGTGGAAAGAGTTTGGTAACAGGTCTTATTACTCGTGCATTTCATGATGCACAGTTAGAGTTACTGCATTTAAATAATGTTGATCCAAAGAACCTGCCAGCAGCAGCACAGATCTATGCAAAGAAAGAACACATCGAACAGAACGCAAGCGGTGAACAGTACAGTGTATTGCAGCCACCATTTAACGTAGAACGAACAGATATCAATCAGTATTGGAGAGACATGGAATCTCGCCATGGAGAGGTATTTACAGATATATTTAAGAGGCCGACAAAAGCAGGAGATCTATTCTACACAATATTTAGACCAAGCGATGAAGAGGAAGAGAACAACATCACAGTCGAGGATCGTATTGCGTTATATATCCAAAACATAGGTGTCCAGATCACTAAAAATAAAGAGGTAGATGCAATGCTAGTAGAGCTCAGGGCACTAGCAGAAGGAAGTATTGTTTTCCTTCCAGATATTGAAAATAATTTGCAACCTCGTCCTGCACAAAAGCGAGAGGCGCAAGCTTCTACAGGGTTTAAAGGGGATAGTGCACATGCACTTGACCATCTGGATAACTACCACATTGTAACGTCACATAAGAGTCTTGCACTGGACCCATCGCAGTACTCAACAGTGCCAGACGAAGACAAGCCAGCGCAGTTTGCATTGGTACACGGCGCTGCTCTTACACGTCCTTTCGAGCGATTTAGAAAGGATTTGAAAGAGTTTGCAAAGCGATGCAAGGTCATTTTTATGGATGAAGCAGGTCGACTAAACCCATATTCTGTTGGCGATAGCGTTGCACAGTTAAGTGGAGAGTTCCCGATAGAGATCGGCGTTACTGGATACGATAAAGGGGTAGAGGGATGGACACGTTCTCCAGAAATTTCTGAGGAGCAAATGATTGCAATGGGACTTATGAAGCCGGTGTCCTATATTGGTATTGGAGATGCAGAGAACCCGCCCTCTCCAGGGACAGAAGAAGCGTGGAAGTCTTACGAAGAGGCTCACTTTGAAGACTACGGTGCAGCAAAAGAACTCGGTATTCCGCAGCCTCATGAAATGGATACTGTCATTTGTGCAAAAGCAGATAATGTCCATGAGTATGCAAAACGTATTGAAATTGCACATGCCAAGAAAAAGATAGGTGTAGAAGTATTTGTATACCATGCAGATGCAAAGAATAGGAAGTCTTCCGTGCTCAATGCATTTAAGTCTCCAAAGAAAAAAGGCGATCCAAAGCGTATTCTCGTTGCAACAAATACTCTTATTGCAGAGGCTCACACTATTCCAAATGCAGAAGTGTATGACGTCGTAGACCCTATGACTCCCTATATGATGGACCAGCTACGAGGACGTCTAGGACATGTAAGAAACCTATCTGGCACAGATGATGAAAAGGAAAATGCACGAACCATTATCCGAGAGCTGTTCCTTTATAAAGGAAAAGATCCATTCGTCCGTGCCATGGCAAAGAAGTTTGGGTTTGAAGCCAGTGTCCCAGATGATAATGCCACTTGGCCACCAATGAAGAATATGATTGGCTATGCGAAGTATGTTGCTGATGGCGCTAAGTCTGTATTTAAGAAAGGACAAGCAATACTCGACGCACCAAAAGTCTGGCGTCGTAAGAGGAAGGCACAAGGCGGTGTAGTAGAAAAAGTTGGCACACCTCTAGAACATACGAATCCTCATGCTGAAGCAATCGCACAGAAAAGGGCAGACCAACAGCGACGTCGATTGGAAAAGAGAAGGCAGAAAGAACTTGAAGAAACGCAAAGAGTTACAGATATGATGAGAAAGCTAGAGCAAGAGCACATGGCGGGGCAACTAAAGACAAAGCCATTAGAGGCAGTGGAACCAGAGGAAGAGTTGTCGGATGAAGAGCTGGCTACAGCTGAAGGAAAAGTAGAAACTATTAATCAAGAGTTTTTAGAAAAGAATGGTGTATCACTAACAGGCATTGATATTGGTCCAACAATGGCTTCACCAGGCAGTGAGGAGAAACTTTTAATACTCTCTGCAAGAGAATCCTCAGGTATGCCTTTATGGAACGAGGATGATAGAAAGGATCATGGTCCACTAGATATTGATACATCTACATTTGTTAATGATGACGTTGAAAAAATGGATGACGAAGAACCCATAGAGGAGGAAGTGTAACCCTAAAATATATGAGAAAGTCCCAGAATTTTCCACCGGGATGGGACGAGCGAATAACTGTTGATACTCCAGATCTTTGGGACCCAAAACAGTACACACAGTTCGAAAAAATGGCCGTAGTTAGGGGTAATGCTGCTTTAGTAGATATCTTTAAAAATACAAATTCTGTATTGGCAAAAATTATTGCTGATAGACGTTGGTCATATTATGGATGGACATTCGATGAAGCAAAAAAAGAAATTGGACTGAGTGGACATGGGTACAAGTCTCTCGAAACAGATATAGAAGGACGCTGGCCACAGTTTCATACGTATGAAGCACTCTTTGAATACTGGAAGAGTGACCCAGAAATTTCACCAGGAGTAAGAGAGCAGTGTTTAGATCTTCTAAATTTTCCAGACATCTTTGAACAGAAGAATCCAAAGAGAGGACAGGAGTATGAACCACAGCCAACATTACTTGATGTTATAGAGCAGTCACGCCAAGGAATTGGTCATACTTTTAATCATCTGGATATGAATACGTATTACCATCGGGTTGGGTATGACGTTGGGCATGAGCATCTTGCAGAATACTTTCCAAGTCACTGGTCGAGGCTACATACACGAAAGGACTATGGAACGGTTCCTCCTGCGTCAGAGGTAATAGAAGTCATAGATACACTCTACGCAGATGACCCACAGATGAACGCATTACGCACAGCAGAGGGAGAAGGGGTGTGGCAGCTGGCAAAGCTGAACCAGTATCGTAGTCGAGAGATCGAAGATCCTATGGCAAGACTGCTAATGGAAATAGAGTATGACATGGCAAAAAACTGGGAGTGGCAGTATGAAGAAGAGGAGGGAAAGAAGTGGTCTGAAGATATGACATTCCGCGCAGAGGCCATCAGAGACGTATATGAGATTACAGACCTCCCTTCCCAGCGACTAACACAAGCGGAGTACATAGAATGGGAAGAGGTTGCACACATTGCACAAATTGTTATCCCTGCAGAAGAGCTTACTGAGTTCGAGCGTGACTGGAGGGCAGACTATGAAGCAGAGAAAGAGAGGCCAGGTTTCCGAAATCTTGCCATAGAAGCAATGGAAAGCAGGGGGCTTAATTACAAGTCTATAGCAGATGTTTTAGGGCTTAAGATTAATGATGCTCATCGGCAAAAAGCTGATGACGAGCGCAGTACAAGGGACAGGCCAGAGGCACAGGTACGGCAGATAATCTGCTACAACAGGCAGAGTAGTAGTGTCTCAATTGAAGGAGTCCTTCGTTGTTTGGCAGAGGATGAAGAGGATTATCAGCGACTACGTGATGTCTATTTTGCAGAACGCGAGAGGTATTACAAAAGAACAGGTGCTGCGATCTCTGGAGAGGGATTGCACATGCGTATACTTAGAGAGTTAAGCAATACTTCTACAAAGGATCTTGCAAAGCAATTTTTGCCAAAAAAATCACATGACGATAAGGAAGTTGTCCGTGCAAAGGATATCGAACTGCAGAGGCTAGAGAGGCAAGAAGGAAAGACACATACAATCACATTTGCACGAGTGTACAAAGTCCTCGAAGAAGAGATCGCTAAGCGTGCAGAGGAGGTAGAAGAAGGCATTACAAAGCTGGATACCTTCCCAGAGGAACTAAGGAACTTTACAGCAATAGACCAAATGGCATCGAACTGCATTAAGGGCATGAAAGGGGCTATCTACGTGAACGAGGCAATGGAAAACCATACCGGAAATGATGCCATGTGGCTTCGATACGACCTTATTCAAGACGTAGCAGAAGGGGATTTCATTCCAACACTTCCAAGTCTCCGGCTCATGGCAAAAAGTACGATAGACCAGGTGTTGCCAGAAGAAGTGATACAAGACTGGTATGAAAAATTTCCAGGGCAGCTTGCTAAAGGAAGTCCACACTTTAGTCATAACTTCCCTATTGAGAAGCCACTTTCAAGAAGTCTTTGTACAATGATGAGTGCAATGGACCCAAGTATTATCCAATTCTTTGGACGCACACAAGGCATCACGCCAACACATGGAACGAAGCTTGTGCGGGACATTGAAGAAGAGGGAATTCCAGAACACAGATGGGAGTGGATCCGAAAAATCGCTATAGCATCTGGGTATAAACCACGGTACGGAGAGAGTGATCCATCAGTACAATATCGTTTTTTAGAAGAGTTATTTACTAACGGTCAGAATATGCAAAAAGCCCTAATGGTAGCCATTCCATTACTGCAAAAAGAGGGAAAAGATGTTCATCCTATAAACCTTCCCGGGGCAACTATTCAGGAGATTGAAAATGCAATGAAGAAGCTTTCTTAGCGAGAAGACCGTAAGGCCTTCAAGTGCTTTGCCGCCTGCTCGTAGTGTGGATCCTTTTTCAGGATGTACTCTAGGTGCAAGATAGCAAAAGGAAGGTTTCCTAGCTCTGCTTCTACGGCCGCAAGGCGGTACCTATTTTCGAGTCCTTTTGGTTCTAAGGCATATGCCTTATTAAAGGCATCACGAGCTTCTTTGGGGTGACTATACTTCTGGAACATAACACCAAGATTAAAGAACGCTACACTACTTTCTGGTGCATAGGCTGTTGCGTCGCTAAATGCGAGGAATGCTTTTTCCAGTTCTCCAACTTGTTCATACATGACACCAAGGAAGAAGAAAGCCTGTAGCTCATCTGGCGTTGTAATGCGGTCTGATGAAATCACAGAAATTGATTTTTTAGTTAAGATTATAGCCTCTTTGATATCACCTGTTTTTGCTACAACTCGGGCTTTGTTTAAATAGGCAGGTGCAAGGTTTGGATCTAGTGCTATTGCTTGATCATATAGTGCTAAAGCAGATTCACTATTACCTTTTTCATGCATGGTAACCCCTAGGTTCATGAGTGCATGGGTAGAATCTGGGTAGTTACGCAGTGTTGCCCGAAGCAGTGTTTCTCCATCTGACCAAATACGTGTTTGTATAAATGAAGAGCCAGCGAGTACCACTCCAAGAATAACTCCTGCAGTCCTCCGGTACTTAAGATGCGGAATCAAAATAATCCCAATACTAAAAGTAAGACCCGAAAGTGCTAGGTATGCATAGCGGTCTGATGCGATATCAATGAATCCATTTTTCCAGAAGTTAAAGAACGTCGGCAGAAGTAGTAGGAAGAAAAACAAGATCCCAAAAGTGATATGCCTCTGCCTTTTATAGCTCACTGCTGCCAATATTATCATGAGAAGTATGATAATCATCGGAAAGTAGAATGTTGGTTTTAGAAGTGTTATCTCCCCAGTGTGATGATAGAACAATGCAAGGTGACCAGGTGTAAACAAGTTCTGGACGTAGAAGTACGTACTCTTTGCTCCAAGTAAAATAGTATCTGTGAGTGTGAGGGTCGACAGTTGTTGCTGTTTTCCTCCCAGCGCGATGAGACCAAAAATTCCACTAAGCGCGAAGTAAGGAATAAACGGAACAAGCGATCGTCGATCGCTTTTTTCCAGATGCATCTTGGACGCAAGAAGCAGAATAAAAGGCAGCAGTACAATAGATACTTTTGCAGCAAGGCCTAGGGCAAAGAAGCCAATACTCCAGTACCACAATTTCTTATGATTACTCTCTTTGTATTGTAAAAAGAGCGCAATGCTTAGGAGTGCAAAGAGTGTCGATAGACTGTCTTTCCGTGCTGCAGCCCAGGCTACGGTTTGTACATTCAGAGGATGCAAGGCAAACATGAGTGCCACAAAACCTGCAACGTAGTACGCATCGTTCTTCGAAACGCAGAACCGTGCAAGCTTTCGAAAGACGATAAAGACAAGCACAGTACAGAGTAGGTGAATAACAAGGTTTGTTAGGTGATAGATCCATGGACTAAGCCCCGCAATGCTATGTTCGACCTGATATGACAGGAGCGTGATTGGTACATAGAGCTCTGGGTCGTATGTGGTAAATGCAGCAGTGATATTTTGTAGACTGAGCCCCTGAGCAGTGGGATTTCGTGTAATAAGCAACATATCGTCAAATCCTGCAAAATCAAACGAGAGTGTCTGTATAAAAACAAGAATAGTAAGGGCGAGAATGAATCCCAGTATTCGATTGGATGGCGTGCTAAAGGCAGATTTCATAATGGGTATTGTACGCTAAGTAGAGTATTTATATAGATATTGTGACAATTTTCATTATATGGTATAATAAACCGATGACTGATCAAAAATCCGTACTGGTAATAGATGATGACAATGCACTCTGTGGTGCTCTTGAGTCAAAGTTTTTGGGTAAAGGATACACTGTTGTTGTCTGTAAAAATGGTGAAGATGCGATTACTGCTATGAACGAGCAAAAGTTTCATGTCATTATGACAGACCTTCATATGCCAGGAAAGGATGGGTTTGCAGTTCTTGAAGAGAAGGCAAAGACCCGGAATATAGAAACACCTGCATACGTGATTACAAACCTTGGAACAGATCAGTATTGTGATAAGGCAATTGGCCTTGGTGCAAAAAAATGTTTTGTGAAGAGTCTTATTACATTAAAAGAAGTCGTAGAGGTTGTGGACTCCGAGCTTTGTGCTTAAGTAAGCAGTGCGTTAAATGCATCCTCATCGAGGATAGCGACGCCTAATTCTTCTGCTTTTGCATATTTACTACCAGGACTTTCGCCTGCCACTAGGTAGTCTGTCTTTTTCGATATAGCCGAGCTTACTTTCCCACCACGTTCTTTAATAATAGTTTTTAAGTCTTCCCTATGAAGGGTCGGAAGCGTTCCTGTGATGACAAAAACTTTGCCAGCAAAGACCTGTGGTGCGTGGCTTCCTTGTGGTTGGATAGCAATGACACCCGCATTTTCAAACTTATGGAGAAGGGAACGGTTGTCCTCTTCAGAAATCCAGCTAAGTAACGACTGCGCAACCACACCACCAATCCCATCGATACTACCAAGGGTATCGCTATCGAGTTCTTGCAAAGTTATTGCAATATCTGCCATAGAGATTCCATGAATATTTTTTTCTGCTGCGGTCGCATCAAATAGTGACACCTGTGTATGGCTAGAGCTACCTGCTTCTATAGTGATATCAGTTTTTGGCCACTGTATCCGCTTTGCAAGAATTTCTGCTGTCTCCCGTCCAATGTGACGAATTCCAAGTGAATAGAGGAATCTATCCAGTGGAATCTGCCGAACATTTTCGATGGCACTGAGTACTTTTTCGGTTTTCTTCTCTTTAAAGAGTGGTAGTTCTATCAGCTCTGCATAGCTCAAGAAAAATATATCTGCAGCATCTGATACCAGCTCCTGACTGAGCAGCTCGTCGATGGTTTCTTTTCCAAAGCCTTCAATATTGAATGCGTATCTGGACACAAAGTGTTCGATCTTTTCTTGCCGCACAGCGCTACAGTTTGTTCCAGGACATCGGTGGACTGCTTCTCCTTCAGGCCTGACAAGCTCTGCACTACAGCTGGGACAGTGAAGAGGGAAGTGAAAGGCAATACTGTCTTTTGGCCGCAGGTTTGCCATCACTTCGACCACTTCTGGAATAATATCCCCGGCTTTTTGTAATACAACGGTATCGCCAATACGAACATCTAACCTCTCTATCTCGTCTGCATTATGCAGAGTGGCCCGTGTCACTGTTGTACCTGCAAGCAGTGTCGGGCTGAGGTGAGCAACGGGTGTAATGGCACCTGTTCGACCAATTTGTAACTGGATATCCAGGATCTGCGCAGTCTTTTGCTCTGCTGGGAACTTATAGGCTCTTGCCCATCTCGGAGCTTTCGCAGTGGAGCCAAGTTCTCTTTGCATGCGTTTATCATTTACTTTAATAACAACACCATCGATATCGTAAGGAAGACTATTCCGCTTCTTTTGAAGCTCTTCATACATTTTTTCTATTTCGATGAGGTTTCCAAGAAGTTTTGCCTCTGTGTTTACGGGTATGCCAAGTGATGCAATAAATTTCATAAGCTCGACTTGTGTCTTAATACCAAGCGCATCAGTTGTATCTTTTCCAAGGCTATAACAGAAAATTTGTAGTTCTCTACTTGCAGCAACCTTCGGGTCTAGTTGTCGTACAGCTCCGGCTGCTGCATTACGAGGATTGGCAAAGTCTTTGGCTGATTCTTTTCGCATATAAATTTCACCAGATATTTCGATGTACTTCGGGTGCTCTTTTCGGTCTAACTCAAAAGAGAGAGGGATAGACTGCACAGTTTTTACAGTGTGTGTGACGTCTTCTCCTTCAACGCCGTTTCCCCTGGTGATGGCACGGAATAGCTCGTAATGACCAGCATTTTTATGCTCGTAGATGAGCGTTACATTGAGTCCATCTATTTTTAATTCTGTTAGGAATTCAAATGCAACATTGTCTTTCCCAAGTGCTCTATGCATTTGGTCTATCCAGTCTTCAAGCTCTGCATGGGAGAAAGAATCACTCAGGGATTCCTTCGGTGTAATATGCGCGATCTTCGGAAGTCTTCCATCAAGAGGAGCACCGACACGTTGGGTTGGAGAGTCCTTCGTAATGACTTCTGGGAACTCTTTTTCAAGAGCAATAAGCTCTTGTTTTAAAGCATCGCGAACATCTTCAGAGGCTTCTTCAATATTTTCTATAAAGTATGCTTTATTCAGCCTCCAGATCTCATCTCGAAGCTTCGCCGATCTGTCATGTGCTTCCTGCAAATTCATGACACGATAGTATCGGTTCTTAGTGTTTCTTGCTACAGATCTTTCGTCCACTCGTATGTCTCTTTATCGATCTCGTCATTCTTATAGAGTTCTTTTGCATGTTTCTGGAATGTACACATTCCAGCATCTCTTCCTGTCTGAATAACAGATGTCAGTTCTTGAGTCCGTCCATCGCGAATGATGTCACTGACAGCAGTATTGTTGATAAGTACTTCTCTGTGTGCCGTGCGTCCTCCATGTCTACACGGTATTAGTCTCTGTGCAACAATCGCCTTAAGCGAAAGTGATAGCTGTGTGCGGATCTGCGACTGCTGATATGGAGGGAATACATCCACAATACGGTCGATAGTCTGAACAGCATTTGGTGTGTGCAGTGTTGCAAATACCAAGTGACCAGTTTCTGCCATAGTAAGAGCTGCGGCAATGGTTTCGAGGTCTCGCATTTCTCCAATCATAATAATATCTGGGTCCTGGCGGAGAATGCGCTTCAGTGCTTCCGGAAATGACGTAAAGTCGCTACCAAACTGCCTTTGGCGAATAAGGCCTTTGTCGCTTTTAAACTCAAACTCTATAGGATCTTCTAATGTCACAATGTGCCCACCTTTGTGTTCTGCAATGTTGGATTGGGCCCTATTCAGAGGTATTGCTACACATTGCAATGGCTAATTTGCCAATCTTCTCTACGCGAACTTCGTCGAGACCTTTGTCTGCAGCTTCTTCAAGCCATAGAGAAAGAATATCGAGTTTGTCATCACTACTGAGGCTGTGGCCAGCACAAATATGTGTGCGCTCATCTAATAGTTTAATAATTTGGAGGTCTAGGTGCTCCAACTGTTCCCGAATATCTGTAAGTGTCATCATGGGCGGCATCATGCGGTATTTTTCAAAAAAAACAACTGCCAGAATCAGAAATTATACTATGAATGTATTTAGTGGATCTCGGTTTGCATTTGAAAATAGATTAGAGGACGTGTTTTTCTTTTAGGTATGCGTAAATCTTCTCTGGTGGAAAGAATAAAATACATGCTGGAATTAAAAAGATAAACCACCAAATTCCAAGAAGTAGCGCAACTAAAATCAAAAAACTATGAATAAAGAGTATCGATGCCAATCGAAACCGGGCTATCCACACTCCGATACCGGCAAGTGGCTGGAGTACTTTGACAGTCAGAATAACGAAATCATAAAATTCTACAGGCAAATTTAGCCTAGTAATCACACCTGATAGCAGTGTCGACCATCGACCGATAAATGTATAGGTCAAGATCTCTCCCGTACTCCACGCAGGAAGCATCCACTTTTGTAAACTTACACCAATAAACGTCAGGCTGATCTGCATGCATATAAGACGCCCTGCAAGAACACTCGTCGGTTCCCATGCAGTCCACGATCCCAGTGTCCTCTTTGTATCATAAGAGAATGTTTTATTGGCACCGCTACACATAAGGACCAAAAGTGTGAAGCAGAGGATTCGGTTATACGAAGAGGGGAACATGTGCAGTTGCAACTGCCAGTAGTAAAGCCCCAAAAAGAAGCATGCGACTGCGCATACCCTGAAGTACGCACCAACGGTAAAACCAAGAAGCATCAGTATAGAAACTGCATACATCAAATAAGCAGTTGTTGGTGACGGTGCTGCAAAGTACAGAGGAAGTGTTAGTCCTTCATTGGAAAACAGCAGAGTGATGTGCAGCGCATACGTACTCGCATACACTAATAAGAAAAGACCTAAGCAGATGCGAACAATCGCAAGTGCATGTGGTGGTGCCTCTTTCAGCCAGAAGTTGTTCCAGAGCTGTGTCATAGTTTTGTAACAGTGGTAAATACTGGAACACGCAAAAATTCGTATCCGCCAGGGGACCGAGGCCAGGTGTGCATCTCTAGTGCGATCTCCTCCCACGTATTTCCGTGATTCATTTCAAGAGTTCGCAGTTTTTCTGCGTATTCCTCGTACTTCTCTTTTAGCACTTCTTCGGGGAGTGACCGATACATTGGTAGATACATTTTTATCGACTCTTCACCCTTTCCGTGTGTTCTGTACTTATCCATCTCTATAGCCTCCCACAAGCCCCCAGAATGCCTCCCTAAGGCCACCAAATCCTCGTTATAGGTAAGATACGACTGGAAGGGCGCCAACATCCCATAGCTCCAGTGAGAGAGGATATAAGGCACACCAGGCATATGCACTCTACACAGCGTAAACATCATTCCAGACATCGTTGCTGTGATGTACATGGTTATGGCCATATGCTGTAGTATTCGCTTCATTAAAGGAATTATGGCACATCTAGGAGCAATGAGGATAGTTCTTCATCTGTTCCACATTAGAGTAGAACTGAAAGAATTGGCTTATACTGCAGAAATTGTCGAAACAAGAGCAACTCGGAAATGTAAAGCTTGCTAAACATGCTTTATAGTTCATGGAAATACTATAGAGTGCATAGTTGCATGACCAGTCTCCCCGCCAGCATTGAATCGTATCTCCTTGAAGCAGGCTTCTCTGCAACAGAGGTGCTTGTCCTTAAGCGATTACTTGAAGGAGAGGCAATGACTCTTCGTGAGCTTGCAGCAAAAACAGGGAAGAGCACAGGGGTTCTAGACCAAGCAACAAAGAAGCTAAGCGACAAGAGTATTGTGGTGAAAGAAAACATTAATGGATCACCGAAGTGCACACTATCATCACTAGATGCTATTCGGCAGTGGATGGAAAAAGACATGAACCAGAAGAAGGATGTTCTTCACAGAAAGAAGCAAGACTTCGATGCCTTTATTGCGACGGTCGAACACGAGAAGGACAGGCCAGAGATGCAATACTTCGAAGGGCTCAAAGGTTTGGAGCAGGCGTTTACAAAACTTCTTGAAATGAAATCAGCCGAATGGCTTCACTTTGTTCCGGCCCTGATGAGGGAAGAGGATGACCCTCTGTGTGAGTTCCGCGTAAACCTCTTTAGGGAGCGCAGAAGGAATAAGGTTTTCATGAGGTCCATCGGACAGGACGTTCCACTTGGTCGTCGGTATCAAAGTAGAGACATCTTTGAGTATCGTGACTCTCGCTTGGTCGCAGTAGAACAGTTCCCGGTAACGTTTGAAGAATTCATTGTTGGTGACACGGTTGCCTGTTTCGATATCCCTAACCAGAAAGCGAGCTTCATTAATTATCCTGCAATGGCAGATAGCCAGAGACATATGTTCGAAATGCTGTGGTATCAGGCTGAGTGTAATGATGATGAGGAGTGTGCAGCAGCTGTAGAGAGCCGTCCTCCACAAGAGCCTGATTTGGAGACAAGGGTCTTCTCTGGGTTAAGAGAGTTCTTTATGAGTAAGAAGAGCTTAATTACCTTTGGGGCACTTGGCGTGCTGTCTGCTCTGATGACATGGGGGATGTATGTGAATAATCAATCTCTGAACTTTCAACGTATGCAAGATCGAGTAGTTGCCATTGCTAGGACAGCTGCTTTAGAGATAGATACAAATGAGCTGAGTCAGTTACAACAGGAGGAGGACTATAGAAAGCCTGCATGGGAGAAAGTTGTGAGTCAGTTAAAAAATATCAAAGACATTAATAGTGACATTATTTATGTATATATATTTAGGAAATCCGAAAAAGACCCAAAGCGATTAGAGTTTATTGCAGATGCAGCATCGATGGATCCCTATGCAAATTTTGACGAAGATATATCAAATGATGTAGATGCAAATATGGATGGTGTAATAGAGCCAGATGGTGCCGACTATTTACAGTGGCCTGGTCAAGACTATCCAAATGCCCCTGATGCTGCATTTAGTAGTTTTGAGGGATTAAGTGTTAGTGATTTTTACGAAGATCAATGGGGTAAGGTGGTGTCAGGATACGCACCCATTTTTGACGATAAGGGTAATGTAGTAGCGGTACTGGCAGTTGATATTAAAGCTGTAATGTTAGACGAACTTACCCTGCAAACATTTAGTCCTATTTACTACCTGTTAGCATTCTTTATTATATTTGTATTCATTCGTTTCGCTGCATTCCATAGGTCGCTCGCATCAGAAGTTCTGAAGCTTTCACAGACGAAGAAGGCACTGATCTCCGCAGGAGTGTGCTCTGTATTGGCATTAGGTATTACAATCGCAATTTATAATAATGCTACATATTTAAATACTCAACGTGTCAGAGAGCAGGTGAAGGCTATTGCGGCTACAGCTGCAGGCGAGTTGAAATCCCAAGATATAGACAATCTTCATGTAGAGGCTGATATGAATAAGGAGGTATATACCTCTGTTGTAAAAACATTAGATAGTATCCGTACAGAGAATCACGCAATTGAGTATGTATATATTATTAGGCCTACTGCCGAGGATGGTATGTTCGAGCTTGTTGCCGATTCTTATGGTTTGGATATAGATAAAAAAATTGATTTTAATAAGGACGGCATTATTGGAGAAGAAGATGAGATCCCTATTCCTGGTATGCCATATGATGTATCAGAGATTCCAGCAGTAGCGCTTGGTATGGTGGTACCATCTGCAGATGCGGAACCATTTATAGACCAGTGGGGTACATTTATCTCTGGCTTTGCACCAATAAAAAATGCACAGGGGGTGACAGTTGCAGTACTTGGAATAGATAGGGTCGCCAGTGATGTACAAAAACTAACACTAGGAACTTTTAGCCCTATTCACTACTTTCTCGGATTCTTTGCATTGCTTATTTTCGTACGCCTAGCAGTATTCCACAATGCCTTACTTAAGGCATTGCTTCATCTTTCTAGGACAAGAAAGGTTTTGGTATCACTTGGTATATGCTCAGGAATTGCCTTAGTAGTTACTTTCGGGATGTATCAGTATACGTTGAATCTTATGAAGGAAGAGATAGGACAAAGGTTAGTTTCCATCGTTGCTACTGCAGCACCTGAGATCAGCTATAAGGATCTAGAAGTTGTGCATACTGAAGAGGACATGAGAAGGCCGCAGTATCAAAATCTATTTAGCAAACTAAATGAAATAAGAAATAGTAATACAGACATTCTCTATTCATACATCATGCGCCCGACAGCGGACCCAGAAATGTTTGAATTTGTAGCAGATGCAGACTCAAATTACTTTTTACCAGAGGATCCTGATGATCCGGATGCTATAGAAGTCCTGCCTCCAGGAACAAGTTATGATGCAAATCAGTTAGCTCAGTATGACGAAATGGAAAGATTATTAGTCGTAGCATTGTCAGATGGCAAATTTACAACAGATAAATGGGGGACATACCTATCTGCCAGCGCTCCTGTATTTAATAAGAGTGGTGTAGGAATTGCCATCCTAGGTGTAGATATGGATGTTTCAGACGTCTATCAAGAGGTAAATAGTAGGTTTAAGCCATATATTTGGTTCCTGAGTATATTTGTACTTTTACTGATCCTAAAACTATTTCTCCTGCATCAAAAGCCCGCCATTCAGCATTAATATTGTAAAAGGAGGGGAAAAATGATATAATAAAGAGAAATGAAAAAAGAAATACAACCACAGACTCAGAAAAGGAAAATTTGGTTCCTGGATGTAAGTTACATCCCACTGATTATCGCTGCTGCAGTATCAGTAGGATTTGTATTTATGGTATATCAACAAACACAAGAAATATTACACGAAAGACTTAGGGAAAGAATTACTGCAATTGTAGCGACAGCAGTGTTGCAAATTGATGGTGAAGATGTAGCTGCAATTATTAGAGATGAGGATAGTTTGGCAAAGCAAATATCACCATTCCTTGAAGAGGCAACTATCTCCTTAGAGCATTCTAATTATTTGCAGAAATTATCTAAAAACCCTTTTGTCTGGAATCATCCAATAGTAAAGGTGACTAATCAGATGAAAAAGATTAGAGAGAGTAATCAGAATTTAACATATATCTATATTCTTGAGCCAACAGATGATGAAGCCATGATGAAATTTACAACAGATGCAGATACAGCAATCCCTGTAGACTGGGATGAAAATGGGAAAATGGATGAGATAGAGTATCCACCTCTTCCTGGTGAAGAGTACGATGTTAGTGATTCTGTAGAGATTATCAGCAAAGCATTTGATGGTCCTATTGCTGCATATGAATTATATACAGATAAGTGGGGAACATTCCTTTCAGGATATGCTCCTATTTCTCATAATGGTGAAGTAGTAGCATTGTTAGCAATTGATGTAGAGGTGAAAGATTTCACTGCATTAATTAATGCAACACTAATTCCATTTTCTATATTGGCAGCCATTCTTTTGCTTATGCTTACCGTGCAAACTGTGGCACTTGTTCGAATTTGGGGGAGTAGGGTAGAGGTAATGCACGAGCTCGATAGGCAGAAAGATGATCTTCTTAGTATCGTGAGCCACCAACTGGCTACTCCTGTATCTTCAGCAAAATGGTACATGGAAATGTTGTTAGATGGGGACGTGGGTGATCTAAGCAAAGAACAGAAAGACCATATTACTACAGTACAATCTGTAATGACTAATTTGTCAGATTTGGTTAGTATGATTCTTGATGTATCGCGCATCCAATTAGGTCGCATGAAAGTTGATAAATCTGAGTTGAATCTTAATGAATTCTTCCAAGATATTCTTGATGTCATAAATCCGAAGGCAGAGGAAAGAAAGATTACTCTTGATGTAGATATTCCAGAGGATCTTCCAGTAGGAATGCTTGATAAGCGTTTGATGAGAATGACCCTAGAAAACCTATTAAGTAATGCTGTTAAGTACTCAGATGAAAAACATGGAAAGGTAGAATTCCATGTATCAGTAAAAGGGAATACATTGAAGTATTTTGTAAAAGACAATGGTTGTGGGATTCCAAAGAAAGACCAAGGTCAAATTTTTGGAAAGCTCTTCCGAGCCAGTAATGTGCAAAAAGTTGATGGAAATGGATTCGGATTATATGCGGCTAAAGGTGCTGTGGAAGCACAGGGTGGTAAAATTCACTTTGAAAGTGATGAAGGAAAAGGGACATCATTCTTTGTAGAAGTACCTTTGGGGTAAGTATAATTTGAGTAATTATTTATTGTAGAATTGCTAACCATGTGTACAATTGTTACAGTAATTTATTATTTAAATATGGGTTATGGATGATAAAAAATATTGGGGTGGCACAGACATGGTATTCCAATGTTTAATTGATAAAAAGAGGACAGTATTTTTTAGCGACATAATAAAAAAAGTAGTAAAAAAAGGAGATGTGGTAGTAGATTTAGGTACCGGAAGCGGTGTTATGTCATTATACGCTATCCAGGCTGGTGCGAAAAAAGTATACTCAGTAGAAGCTGATATGGACCTGTGTTCTACTCTAGAAAAAACAATTAAGTTAAATAACCTGGAGGGGAAAATGGAATTGATAAAAGCAGATGCTACCAAGGTGGAGTTACCTGAGAAAGTTGATGTTGTCATATGTGAAATGATAGCAACCTGCCTTCTGGATGAGCTACAGGTTCCTGTTATGAATAACATTCTAAGGTATTGCCATTCTGATACAAAAATTATTCCATCAGTAATGGATAATTATATAGATCTAGTACAAACAGATGAGGAATTTTATGGGGTTAGAATTAAAGCTGTTCAATATGAATATGGGTATTCTGATGAAAGTGGAAGGAGTGATCCAATCCAGAGATCAGATAAGCATATGTATTACAGTGCAGATTTTACAACTCCAATTCAAAATACTTATATTAGCAGAGAGATAACATTAGATATCCTAAGTGATGGAATAGTAAATGGTTTAAGATTTAGCAATAATTCAAAGTTTCCTGATGGATCAGAATTAGGCGAAACACCAGCATATGCGATGCCTTTAATTATGCCTATTGAGGACATAACAGTTTCTGCTGGTGATAAAGTTGCAGTAAAATTTGATTATGAAATGTGTACAGGTCTACACAATCTAAGTTTTAACATTCAAAAGGCCTAGTCGCAATGATTTTTAATTAGCCTTCATTGCATCGCTTGAAGCATTCATTGTCATTCCTTGCTTTACCTTCTTTGCAATAGACTTAGCCGAAATGAGATGGTTTTCATGATCTAGAAGATCAAGTTCATCTAGTACAGAGCTTCCTTCACCAGAGATATGCATAGCAGCACGCTTCTTTTCATCAATCTGACGGTCGATAAACGTTGCACGCCAAAGTCCCATACCAAGGTGTTCATCAAGGACTTCTACAAGCTTCTTCCAGTTAACAGACTCACAACTATACATATCGAGTCTGATATGTGGGTGCTTACCTGGCTTTTCAAAGTAGTGACCAGCAATGTGGCTAGTTGTAATAGGCTGAATGAAAGACCATCCCGGTGCACGTAGGTCTGTTGCTGGGAAGATCTGCAATGGTCCAAGCTCTTCCATGCGAAGTGTTGCAAGTAAGGCATCAATAAGTCCACGAGTCCAAGACTCCATCTTTGATGGGTCTAGTGGTTTTTCGAGGTATGCATCTAGGATGAATATCTCGTGCTCTAGGCTGAAATGCTTTGGGTTCATGACATTGAAGGTTAGTAATTGTGCATTTTCCTCTTTGGGCATCACTGCGTCAAAGATGAATTTGTGTTTATATGTTATAATATACTTTCGCCTTGAATGCAAATGTTATTCAGTCGAGTGCTAAAATATCAATTTAGAATGCCTTATAGGCCCAATAGGCATAAATATCTATTCTTAGAATGTTAGAAGCATAATTGACGATATTTCCAACATTTGAGGTAAATATCTCTATTATGAACAATTAATTTATTCAGAAGAAGACTAAATTTTATATATTTAAATATATTCCCTTAAGGATCACAGAAAACTTGCATTATTTATAAAAAAGTTCATAATATATATACGATCTTTACCAAATCAGCTATTTTATAGAAAGGAGGCCAAAATGCAGGTCTTGTTAGCATTGTTGTGTGCACTCATGTTCATTATCTGTGATGCATTTGCAGCAAATTGGGCGAAGACCGGCTCGAAACAGTCACTGGTCTATGGAGCCATTCTTGTCATGGTGGGTTATGCAATCTTTGCATGGCTTAACAAAGAATGGTCTCTCGCACAGGTAGGAGTCTTCGTCAATGTGACGATTGCACTCGGTGCTGTCCTTGTGAGCTTCTTTTTTTTCAAAGAGCAGCTTGCAGTCATCCAGTGGTGGGGAATCGGACTCGGTCTTATCTCCATTTACATGCTGTGCACTGGTAACTAAGTTCCAAGATCGTACGATCGACCCCGTCACACGTTGGCGGGGTTTTTTTATTCCAAATCCTCCAGCCCACGCGCTTCACCAAGGACATTATCCTGCAGACGATAGATCATTTCAGACATCTCACCTCTAGTAATTGAAGAAGAGAGTTTGCGAATAGACAATGGGATTGCTCTTTTGGATTCTAAGAATCGAACGAAGGGCTTATACCAACCTTCGCCAAGGCTACGGTCGGCAGGCCATACATCATCGGAGCCAATAGCTGAATCGGAATAGAATGCAGAGATGATCTTCGCAGCTTCAACAAAGCTGATCTCTTGCTCTGGTCGGAATGTCCCGTCTGGATAACCGCCAATCATCCCACGCTTCTTCGCTACGCAGACATGAGGGGTAAACCAGGCATTTGAAGGCGTGTCTAAGAAGACGTTATCGGTATTACAGATATTTGCTTCACTCGCATCAATAAGTGGGGGAGAGGTCATAATCTTAATGAATTCTGCACGGTTAATAGTGTTGTCTGGTTTGATGGATCCATCATCGTATCCATTAAGGATTTTTAGTTCTTCTAGCCTCTCTATCGCTTTTCGGTTTTGATGAGAAGAGGGGAGGTCTTTAAAGCCTTTATTGCTTTGGGTAGTTGCAGTATCAAACTGTGGCTCTGCCTTGAGGAATGTAAATGAGTCGAGCACTGCAAGGAACTCGTCATAGAAAGACTTAGTGGCATCACGCTCTTCGCGATAATTGATGATGTAAATTCGATTTCCCCTCGGAAACATAATAGAATGATTCTTCCAGAACTTGCTCCAGTTGTTAAACGTGTATTCCACCTGAAGAGCTGGCTTTCCTTTAAACGAAATTATATCTGTAGTGATATTATCCATCTCTCTTATAAATGAGAGGTGAGAGGATTCGTATACATCATCGTGGTCTGGCTGCCTCTGAATGTCTGCCCATTCCTCTTGTACCATTTCCATAGTGGCCGTTACCGGGAACTTCTTTGAATAGATAAATATATAATTCTTATTTGATCCATGGGTATAAGACATACTTGCGATGTCTCCATCGGATGAATAGTACTGTCCATATTTAGATGCAGTGCTCTCAAATAAACTAAAGGCCCAGTCCTCCGGATATTCTACAGAGTAACCAAGCTGAGGAAGGACTCGCTGTTTGTAAGTTGTATTTTTTCCTGCTTTAAAATTCTCTAGGTACTGGTCTCTGAGTGTTTCTATGTTCTGCTCTCCTTTTTGTATAAGCGTTCTACGCGACGGCTTCTCTGCGTGAGCAGTCGTGGTTATTGTTAGGAGGAGTAGAGTAATAAGAAATTTCATTTTGATTACGTAAAATCTCTTAAAAATTGATAATTTATAATTGCAATGCCTGTTATTACAATAATAGTTAAATATCGAGCCTCCTTTTTCTCATGAGTTAGCAGAAAAGTAAGTAGCCCATATACTATTGGCAATAGAATTATAGGATGCAGGTGAAACATTGCTTCAAATATTATCGTTCCTGAGTACCAATAAAAATATTCTAGCGCGCGGGAAGTTTCTGTAGTTCCTAAAATTCCCATAATTAACCCTAGTAAGCTCATACCGATAATTAATCTTTTCCTAGTCAGGATCAACTTAACTTTCTTCATTATTAAGGGTAGTAGTAATAAATGCTGCTACATCAGGATACACTTTTTCATCTATATTATAGTGATCAATATTTTTGCCTTCCAAGGCAAAGGCTATTTGTTGTTGAGTATATATTTTTAATTCATCTATTCCAATTGTTGACATTCCATGTAGTAGAAAATCAGCAGTTTGAAACCAGTTTCCATGAGACAGAGTGCCTGGAGGGGGTAATGCCTGACTACCTCGCCCCCCATGCGTAATTGCATCAATATAAGCAGTTGCTTGTATTGTTAATTCTGGAGCTTCGGTATCATTCGTAATCCAATCAGCAATTTCATAGGTTGCACCACCACCCCAGCTATATCCTGCAATTATAATAGAATCAATATTAGAATGTGCCTGAGTGTATTCATTTATCACTAGCTTTATTTCAGACAGGGCTACTTCATGATTAAAGTCATCTCCATTTGCACCAAGTCGATTTCCTGAACGTACACTTATAAGATGGGCAGCATTACTCATAGAGTTTGCAAGTTGATTCATTCCTTCTTCCTCTTTACCCTCTTCACCGGGAACAGTGCTTGCTCCATGAATTAACATTACTAATGTATTCTCAGAGCCTTGTAGCACTTCAGTGGTGCCTGTTTTATCAAATGTAAGAATTGAAGCATCAATATTAGTGAGCCCTTTATTTAGGTCCTCCCCAAACACCAACCTCTGACCATCAACATCAACACCGTTAAAGCCACCACCATAGGAACTAGTATCACCTGCAATCAGAGTTTCTTCTTCATCTCCTCCAACCAATTGCCCTCCACCTCCAGTCTCTTCTTTCTGATCAGCCTTACGCTCTTCCCTATGTCTCATACTCACATTTTTAATCTGCTGAGTCTTAAAATCATCAGTGTTGGCTTCAAAGATACGGATTCCTTCATCACGAATGGCTTCAACAGTTGGGAGTTTGACGCCAAAGTCTCCTTCGAGTTCTCGGAGATGTCGAAGAATAGAAATACGGTGATGGTTCCAGCGGAGGTATTCCTCTGCATCTACTTGAGAGTCGCCCTTCATGGCAGCAACTTTAATTTTTGCTGCATCTTGTAGCATTTCTTCGAGGGCTCCTTCATAAGAATCAAGCAGTTGCATAAATGTACCATTGGCATCTGGGTGGCCCTTAAGAGCGGAGTTATTGATGTAGGTACCTGCATCATCTGGGTTGATGAAGAAAGACGATGCCTCGTACATATGTGTTCCTTGTACTTGGCGAAGGCTAGCGTAACTAACGTCGATGGTTGTAATGCCAGTTTGCGTATCAAAAATATTCTGCATGACTTCTCGCTTTACCTCTTTCTCACTATCAGCTTCTACCTCTATAGGAGTATTTTCACCATTGAGTGTCAGCTGCTTGCTCGCTGGATCCCAGTGGAAGCTGTACTCGGCTACAACGGTATTATTACGATTCTCAAAGAGTTGAAGTCTGTAGTTCCACTCTCTATTACTGGAATTAAACGTCAGCATAGTGGATTCAAAATCTTCCCCACCCTCGTGAGTGAGAGTCTTTGTTGCAAAGTGGCCACCACCTTCGAGTACAAGTCGTGCTCCATCATGAGGAGTTTGGTACTGCACAAGAATGTTTGGCCCCGTGATCTTCTGAATAGACATTTGTGGCTCGATAGGATTTTCGACAATACGGCCAGTTTCGAGCTCTCCCCATACTGCATTGGTTTCTCCAGAGACCAGTCCTCCTCTACTATTAAAGTGGCCAGTAAACTCGTCCAATCGTTCTGTCTTACTCGCATCGGTGTACATGACAATGCGTACATCGCCATGACCTCTTCCTTCTTGGGCACGTCGCATATTAAAGCTAGTGCTACCATCCATTTCACCTGCAGGATGCTCTATTAATTGTGTATACGATGTTCCAGGGGTTCCTTGTTTGAATACTTCAAAGTATGTTGAGCTGCGATTGCTCATGTAGTGAACATCAAAGACACCCGCATCTGTACTTGGCTTAACATGAAGTGCAGAGTAGGGGATCTTGTCTCTTTCTAGGGTGTCGATTTGATTTTGAATACTGTCGAGTTCTGGCTGAAGACGTAGAATTTCTGTTTCAGCATTCTGTATTGCAGCACTATCTGTGGCAACCGCTAGGTCAGCATCAGATTTTTGCTCTGTAGTTACAAGACTTCCATCATCTGAATTTGGAATGTAAGAGAGTTTAGAAAGGTGAGATGTGAAGTTTGTTGTGCCTCCTCGGCTAATCTTGCCTTGATAAATACTAACAACACCAATATTTGATACTTTCTCCCCATTATTATCAACAAGACTAAGTGTGTAACGCACATTTCCACCAGGTCTTGGTAAGTGTGTTATGTTCATGCTGCCACCACCCTCTGGAATTGTAGTGGTATCATTACCAATTTTCAGGCTATAACCTTCTGGCATATCTGTGTAATTCAGTTTGAAGAAGTATTTAAAGCGTCGTGCTTGAACATTAATACTTGGTGTTACTCTCATATTTTCAGGATCACCTTGTTCTGTAAACCTTTTAATAGTTTCAAGGGCACTTGATACACTTGCTTGAGCATCTGCGATAATGTTTTGCTGTCGTACTATAAGTGTTTCAATATCTGCCTTCTGGAGGCTAAGAACATTGATCTGCTCTTGGTAACCAGCCTGCCTTGCTGCAAGTGCTTGCAGGCGACCTTCTGGAGTATCGGGATAGGTTGCTTGTTGTGGGCCAACAATCTCTGCAACAGCAATAGGATCTGAAAATACTGCATCGATAGCTGCAGCTTTCTCATCAACACTCTCTACAACAACCTCTTCTTTGCCAGGTGTGCTAATACGAATGTCATCAAAACGACTCATTCCTCGTTCCCGTGCTTGCAGTACAATCTTGTCTCCTGCATCAGTACCTGCAGCAGAAGCTCCTGTCAGGTTGATCACTTCAACTCCTTGGTCATCAGTAATAACAGCCGTGACTTCACTGCCGTTATCTGTCACCGAAAAGTTATACGTTTTTCCGAGATTTAAAACCCGAGATGAATCTTCTGCAAGTTTTGTATGCACGCCGTCTTTCCATTGTCCGATAAAGACATCGTTATTTGTATACGCAACGAGGTATACGCCATTTTGGCCTCTGTAGTCATTTGCATCACCATTATTACGAAGTCGTAATGTCATACTGTGCGTATTACTGGCGTCATCCCGAATTGGTTTCCATGTTCCAGAGACCGTAATAGGAGCTTCAGATGTTCCACGGAAATCTTCTTTTGTAACTATGGCCCCTAGGTTTGCAGCGACGAGCTCGCCATTCTCTATATGAATATCTGCATTGCTTTGACTGGAATCTATATTCCATTGATCAAGATTTTCGCTAAAGTCATCTGTCATAACATCTACAGGGGCTGCCGACATGAGAACGATTTGTTCTAAATACTCTACCTGTGCTGGGAAGCTATTAAAGTTATGCGTAACATTTCGCTTCTTAACTTTAGGCTTAAGCTCGTCTACAAAGTCAGTCAGAGCCATGTGTGCCATCGATCCTGTGAATCGGATTCGGTCAGCAATGCTAGTTTTGATTGCATTATTTTTTGCTTCTTCTACCATTTGGAGGTTCTTTTTATGCCCCTTTTGGCGAAGTGACTCTTGGCGCTCTTCTTCTGAGATAGGTGATGTGTTGTCCATAGGAATATGGGAAATAAACAGTACCTAAGTATCGGCTTTGCAGAGCCAATCTTGATAGATGCATATCCACACCCTAAAATAGTGAATAAGACTTTTTAGCTTATATAAGATAAAAAGTCTGTTCTTTAACTTCAAGGAACAATGATAAATATTTGTTAAATACTCCTCATCTCACTCTCTTCTATCTTGTCCATTAGACGAAAGAAGATCGTCGCTGCTTCTGCTCTGTTAAGCGTGGTGTCTAGCCCGAAGGTCTTGTCTGGGTTTCCTTTCATAATGCCAAGTGACCGGACAACTGCCGTATCGACAAAGAATTGGTTTGATAGTGTGACATCAGAAAAGACTTGTCCTTCAGCAATCACTTTCCCTAGACGAAGGTCTTTTGCAGAGAGAAGGGGACCACCAATAACTCTGTTGAGCAGTGAAGCGGTCTCTGCGCGTGTTACCGGTTCATTTGGTTCCAGTGTTGTCAGTGAGTCTGTCCAGCCACGGTTACGGAAGGTACAGGCAGCGTCGTAGGCATAGTGGTCTCTTGGGATATCGTTGTACTCTATTGGACAGTTGAGGTTCTGCGTCAGGTTCATGTTGCGTAGTGCTCTGTGAAAAATAGTAACAAGCTGTCCTCGGGTAAGCTTGTCACCTGCACCATAGCGTCCATCGTCATATCCTCGAATAATGTTTCGGTCTTTCAGTTCTACAATTGGTTCTCCTGCCCATGTTGGGATCTCGTCTGTAAATGGGTTCTGTACAGCTTTCGGAGGAGCGGGCTTGCGTATGTGGATAGTGCGGTCATCTGTGAAGCCGTTTGCTTCTGCACGGATAATAACATCGCCACCAACATGGTTGGCTTGGAACTCGCATGTCTTTTGTCCATCGCAACCATCAATGAACCATCCATAGTCTTCACCAGAAATAATGCTCCACTGTGACCGAAGTGGAACGGTGTAGGTTAGGTAGTCTCCTTCTGCGGTGAGTAGGATTTTCTCTTCAGGGTCTATCGCAAAGTCTCCAAATGCACGGATCTCTAACGAACGTAATCCCGCAAGATTGTTAGCAGTTAGGGTAAAAGTGGAAATAGCTGCCAACGAACTGAGTCCAACAAGACCCATCATCAACATGGTGGCTTTCCGAATAAGATTTTCCATCGAGCCCTATTATAAAGGCAAAAGGGGGTATAACGCGAATCTCATTTTTTTAGCCGACCTCACCCTAACCCTCTCCTCTCTTGAGGAGAGGGAACTGTTTGTTTTCATGCAAAGCACATCTCCCTTCTCCTTCGCAAAGGAGAAGGGCCGGGGATGAGGTCAGTAGCAAAGATTTTTTCTTACTTCTTCGGACACACATCCAATGAATTCAAGATCGATTCGATAACCTCTTTATGCAGTGCCTCACTACTGTCTTGTGTGGTGATACTGATGTTTAAAACACCGCCATGGTTTGGTCTAAAAATATTATATTCACGTGTGTGTAATGTGCGACTACCGAGGTGCCTCACTCCATTGGTAAAAATTGTATGACGCCCTTTCCACATTAATTGCTGCAAGGTTTCAAGGGTAAATGCTGCATCCAGGTTTAGTGATTCTCGGATACTTTGTGTCAACATTTCTACAGCATCTGTAGTCATAAGGCTTTCATCTTTTGTTTCACTGATAGTGATAATAGAGTGCTCTGATGGGTCTGACAGAATGTCTCCACCGAAGTCTTTTTTAGAATCATCCAATGTCCATGTAGAAGGATACGATAGTGCGTACCCATGGGTATCACTTTGGTATCGAACGTATGGTGCAAATCGTGCATCGTCATCAGGAATCTCCTCAGGAATATCTTCTGGAATAGGTGCACTTAAATGCATGCCTTCGAAGAGGTCCGTAGAAGGGGAATGACTGTTTGAATCCATCACCATCACTATGACAGTGATAAGGCTCAGGCTGAATGCTCCGATGATAAGGGGAAATTTAGACATATGGTGTATGATGTGTGTATCTTTATTACATATACTATTATACAATTATTAGTAAATTTAGTCAAATAGCTCTATGGGCTCCTATGGTAGCAATATCACTTGTTGTGGTGCCAATATCGACCATTGGGTTCGAGCTACCGAAATTCGTGCTTGCAGCAGCATTTGCCTTTTGTGGGTCACTATATTTGCTTCTCAGACGCGAAAAGACGGCAGATATATTTCTCGGGTCTACGTCTGGGAAGTTCTTTCTGCTCTTCGTAGTCACACTGGTTGCATCAATACTATGGAGCGTCGCTCCTATTATGAGCTTTGTTGGGGCGGCGCCTCGGTATCAGGGTGTCGCATTTCAGGCGTCACTTATTGCTATTGCAATGCTTATAGCCTCTGTAGCAAGAACACATAAAGGCCTACGAGCCGTGGAAGATTCGTTTGTAATTAGCAACATTCTCATCGTTGCCTACGGAGTATTGCAGATGATGCAGATGGACCCTTTTCAGTCACTCTGGAAGAGCGAAGCGTTCCTTGGAAGAATCTTTTCAACTCTGGGTCATCCAAATAGCCTGTCGCAGTTTATCCTCCTTACACTACCGTTTGTTCTTCGCAGGTTATGCGTTACGCAAAAGCGCACTCATGCATTGGTATGGGCGGCAATAACACTGCTTAATGTCATTGTAATTTTGGGATCAGTCAGTAGAAGTGGACTGATCGGACTTGGCTTCATAGTGCTGATTTATATTCCAGAGATACTAAAGCTGTGTAAATCTTGTATAAAATTTGTATCCAAGATTAGCCTTGGTATTTTTGCACTCATCTTGGCGCTGTCACTCGCAGTAGGATCTGTATTTTTTGTAGAGCGATTCAGCAGAGCTCCGATAGCCTCGCGTAGTACATCGGCACGAAGTGTCATGTGGTCAGGGGCAATGAAGATGGTTGCCGCTCGTCCACTTGGGTATGGGGTAGAAACGTTGTCGATTGTCTCTCCACAGTTTATCGGGAAAGAGATCTATGAATTTGAATCCCTAACAACAGTGGTAGACAGACTGCATAATAAGCCTTTGGACTTACTGGTCTCTGTAGGACTACTTGGGTTTATTGGATACTACGGATTACTCTTGTCACTGCTCTATGCGTTCTGGAAAAAGAGAGCAGACGACATCGCAGGATTCGGTAAAAGCTCTGCAGCAGCACTCGCCTCGTACTCCGTTGCTTTGCTCTTTGGGTTTGCCTCCATAGCTACTGCAGTATTCTTTTGGGCCGTTGTCGGACTAGGGCTCAGTGCAATAGGAAGAGAAGGCACTCGTCGGAGTGCATACTCTACTGCATGTAATACAGTACTTGTGATAGCAACGTGTGTATCAGTAGTTATTGCTGTCCAGTGGACAAAGGCCCAGTTGTTTCATGCGGCAGCAGAAAAAATGCAGGGCCAAGAGCGTCTTGCATATGGGCAAGAGGGCATAATGGCATTTCAGTTTGATAGACAGGCACTGATGAACGTAACAGAAAAGCACATCATCGCATTCAGTGGTCAGAAATCAGAAGAAATAGGCAGTAGCATCGAATCTTTACTCGCGATGCACAAACGCCTTTCAGGCGAGCATGATGGAGTACAGTTACTATTACAGAGCTGGTTTTATGCTGAAAATGGACAAGACAAGCAGGCACGTCAGAAGCTATTAGAGGCAAAAGAACTATTGCCCGAGAACATCACGTACCACAGGACTGCATTATTTATTGCAGGCGTTCTCAAAGATGAGCAGTTGCAAGACCACCATAGCCAAAGTCTGCAGGACATGTTGCCAGCATTATTCTGGGATAGAAAGTCTGAAACCAGGCGCATACTCCTCAAGCAGCATCCATGGTTATTAGAACTTACATCAGAAACAGTACGATAATCAGCGAGATCGCAAGCCCTGCACTTGCACGGAAAATATCTTTTAGTACCAGCTTCGCGGTTGTTTTGTATGGCTCCTGACTTTTAGAGAGCAGTGTTAGGGCAATTTCTCTACCTGCAAGAAGTCCCAGAAACACCCACGTGGTACTCATCGGGATATTGTTGATGTATTTAAAGACAAGCAGTACAAGTGCATAGATGAAGTCGATAATCGTCGCTGCTCGGACGTCGACAACATCAGTCTTCTCGGTAACAATTGTTTGAATTTCCCCTCCTCGCTTGTACATAATGAGGCCGACAACAGCAAACAAGTAGACGACAACCAAGATGAGCTGTCCAAAGCTAATACCCCTCGGAAGGAAGACAGAGACATTTGCAGTATCTTGCATAAGCCATGCCCACCACAAGAGGCTAGTCGATGACACTTGAAGTGCTTTCCATTTCTTTTCGTTATATTTTCGTTCGATCTTATACTTCTTCACAAGCATTGCGATGCTACCCCACACAATAAAAGCAATGACGAATGCCAGAATGTACCCGACAAAGGTCTTCATCAGCATTTTTTGAATAACAACTGTACTACTAAATGCAGAAAGTAGTAGAAAGGTCGTACTCACTGGCATGCGTAGCTTCGTGAGTATCAGAAGGATAATCGGCGCTGCAATGGTCAGAAATGCAAAGGACTCTGGCTGTGGAATACGGTCCAACCGTCCAAAGGCAACATCACCATTGTTTAGAAACCATCCACCAATAAACGTAAGAACGAGGATGCCTCCTATAAAGAACCAGAGTGCCCACCATGGCATTTTTTTATTACTAGAGATGAATGTACCCAGAGTCTGGATACTATCGTTTGCGATGGCGCTATACCCAGCAACAGCAAACCCAAACCACATAGCAATTTGCGGGTGTGGATAGACAAAATATGCAATAAGACATAGCCCTGTAATAATAAAGAGAAACGGCCCGTAACTCATGATCTGAGTCTGAACAGAAGGCTTTCGTTTTAATATCCAAGGGATCATATGGTCTTTATACGGTTAGCGCATATTGCGAACTTTCCACCATGTGGTAAGAATTGATGTCCCAATGATAAGCAAAATAGTAGCAACAAAGTAGGCGAGTAGCTCTGGGGCAGCGAGTATTGCTAGACCAAAAAACACGCACAAGAGTCCGTTGAACAGCAGTGCATTTCCAAACTGTGGAGTACGCGGTCCGCCGAAGTTGAATAGATGTAACATAGGTGTAGTATATCATGTACTATGATTAGTGCTACTACTATAAAAAATCCAACGGGATACGCATCCCTCGGAGGGTATGCAGGAGGAGGAGTAGTGATGAAACAGTGGTTGCTCGATAGTGAAAAGAAGAACTAGAAAAAATCGCTAGCAGTACAAGCTCCTTCTCTCGGTGGGTATCTTTTTGTATTAAAATCGTAGTCTAGGACGTCGTACATTTTTTTAAGTATGCCTAGTGCAACGGCTCTTGATTGTCTAGTAAGCCCATCGATGTACATCACACCGATCTCTGGATAGTCATCCGGGGTGGCGTAAAAAATTCCTGCAAATTCAACATCTGCATCGAGTAACTTATTTTCAACAATCATTTTTACCCCATCAAACTGTATTGGTTCCAGTCCAAGGCTAAGAGGGTAATCTGGCATAGGGATGAAGCATACTATACTTTTCCTCCTCTAGCTAATGCGATTCTTACTTACGCGAATCAGCCATGCATGGAACTCTTCTGGAGAGAAAAAGACGATGTAGCTTGGGATAAGAATAGCAAACCACCAAATGAATAGTAGTAGGTCTATAAGGACATGAAAGATGAGCCCAGAGCCCATACCAATCCATCGAATCTTTCCTTTTTTGATCCAAAATGAGAAGGGGATGAAGAGCTCAAACATTTTCACCATATTGACCCCTACATGATACAAGTCCGACCATCCATAGCTGGTAATCTTAAAAGCAAGAGGCGTTGCCCACACTCCCATCATGGAATACCAGAGCATCTCTCCTCCTTGCCAACCAGGCAGCCATAGCTTTTGAAATCCTACACCGAAATATGTCATTGTGATCTGAAAGGCAAGAAGCCTTTGTGGAAAGATAGACACCATCTTTTCCCACTTCAGTGGACTGCCATATTTTTCCCAACATTCTATGCTCAAGTATTCTCCTGCCTTACTAATAGAAAGAACGAGGAGCACCAAGATGTACAGTCGGTCGAATGATGTATGAAAGAGGTGAAGAGACAAATAGAAGTAGTACCACGAAAGACAAAATGCTATGAAGGCAGATAATCTTGTATGGAGACCAATGGTCAGAGTAGTGAGTGCAATAAGCTGCAGGCAATAGATAGCGAGTGCAATGTTTGGACTTGGTACCTGAAGAAGCCATTCCAGCTTCTCTGGCATGTATGTTGGAATCTTTGGAAAGACAATTCCATCTGTCGAGAATAGAATTTTGATGTACGGCAAACGAATCGCCCAGTACATAAGAAGCCATGCTCCAAATGCCGCACGTATAATACCCATCGTGTGTGGATAACTTTTTCGTGTCCACCAATGCTCCCAAACAAGAGCCCATGATTTTAGCCGAAGGGGGATGGTCAATAGTGTCATTAGAGGTTGAACTGTGTAACGTTGCTTCTGGTTGTATCATCTGGTGTATGTCCTTCATAAAAGCCGTATTGTGATTTTGGCCATTTTTCCCACACTATGCGGATAGATGAATACACTCTTCCATTGGCAGCCTCCATTGTCTGAAGCTTTTCAGCCATAGCGGTGTAGATAGACTTTTTATCATTAAAACTACTCATCCGTGTACGAATAGCAATTTCACCTCTGCTATGAGGTAAGTAGTTCGTGAGGTCTATTCTTTCCCATGTTCTATTCCGATACCCTTCAGCGACAAGCTCCGCATTGGATGTTGTGTAGTTCTGAAAAGGAGCCATCATGGCATAGAAATGAGTCACAAATGGCCATTTAACACCTGGAACCTGCTTTCGACCAAGTGTGTAGCTAAGAGCACAGATAGTAAGGAAGATATAACCAAGAAGAAGAGCCTGGCGGAATATGCGTAGAATCATTAGATAAAATTGTACTCTCTTCGTTGAGAATGGCCAAAATCTCTGTATCATGGGATGACTATATGGATAATAACCTTCTCGCTATTGGAGCAGTTGTAGGCGTCAGCCTGATATCACTCGTTGGGGTTATTCCTTTGGTGGTATCAAAAAGACTGCGAGCATGTGTGCTGTACTTGGTAAGCTTCTCTGTTGGAGCATTGCTTGGAGATGTATTTTTACACATTGTTCCAGAAATGGCAGAGGCAGGAGACATGGAGAAAGGAGCAGAGCTTATCCTAGTGGGAATACTTATCTCTTTTGTTATTGAAAAGCTGATCCACTGGCGTCATTGTCATACATTGCCAGATGATAAGCACGAGCATTGTCATGACCACCATCATCAGATTGGTATCATGAGTTTGTTTGCAGATGGACTTCATAACTTTATTGATGGAGCCCTTATTGCAGCCAGTTTTCTTGTTGATGTTCAGGTGGGAATTGCAACAACTATCGCCGTTGGGCTTCATGAAATTCCACAGGAGATTGGCGACTTTGCAGTGTTGCTCCACAGTGGATTTACCAAAAAGAAGGCAATACTATTCAATGTCCTCTCTGCATGTGCTGCAATTGTCGGAGCCATTGGAGTTCTCGCTTTGCAATCTGCGATTCCAGTAGCAGAGTCTATTCTCCTCCCAATTGCTGCTGGTAACTTCCTCTACATTGCAGGGGTAGACCTTATTCCAGAATTGCATAAAGAGACAAAAATCCGTAGTTCTATCTTGCAACTCTTAAGTATCGTTGCAGGTATCGGCATTATGTATGCACTCAAATTTGTAGAGGTTCTGTAATACCAAAATATTTATGCGTCTATCACCTCTTATCGCTATCGTTTTCCTCTCGGGCTGCACAGCATCTTTGCCCGCAGTGCAGGAAATTGGAGAGGCAATTTTACTGCCACCAGGTGAAATGCAGGATGAGGAAGTAATGACAGGGACGGGAAGGACATTTATAGGAAAGCTTTCAACAGGTGGGGCATTAAACAGCCGCCGTTCTTTTGTATCGGATTACCATGGAGAGGTCAGTGTGACAATTTTTCCGAGTAGGAAGATTGATTGTCGTTTCTGGACTGAGGGTCGCATTACAGACAAGAGTGTGTACGATGGTGCGAATGGTTTTGTCGAATCGTTCTCTACACTCTGTACAGGACGGCTACAAAAAGATGGCACGTTCGAGTTCCAAGGTGCATTTTTATTTGATGGCCCATCCACTGTCGATGCAGGTTATGGTATCGATGCTATAGAAGAACAGGAGAAAACATTCACCATGTTGGGGAGTGTGCAGGATGATGAAATTATTGGTGATATCATCATTGGTGGACTATTCCGCAATGCGGTGGTGATCTCTGATCCAAAAACAATTATTGATACCGGTGAAGGTCTACGTTTTACAGCAGCAGAACTTCCTTAAAGAAGTGCAGCTAGTATGTCGCCAAAGACGGTCATTGCATGTTCTATGTCTGCAGTGAGAATCAGCAGAACACTATGTTCTTCATCTGTAAGCTCGTCGTAGGTTGCAGTATCGACATAGTATTTCAGTGCGTCGATATCTTTTGAAAATGCACCCAGTGCTGGAGCAAGAGACTCCCTAGTTTCTGTCTTCATCTCTTTTGACATATCGATCAGGATGTCACGCACTTCAATTGCTGCATCATATGATTTTTGTAGAGCTTCTACTGCTTCTTCATCTGGATCGTCTTTTTCCCTTTCCACTGGGGCTGTATCTCCCCACTCAATATCTAGTCCTACTTTAGAGAAATCAGAATCTTCCATAGAAGAATCTGTTGGCGATACTGCGGTACATCCACAGAGGGTTCCTGCTAGTAATGCGACAGAGAAGCGATTAAGCATAAATAAGGTATATTGTTGCTGATTTGTAAAGATATGACATAAATATACAGCAGAGGGGTACACTATAGACATATTTTAACCCCCCAATTTTATGGAAAACTCAGTAATGATTGCCCAGGTACTAGGGCTTATGTACCTTTCAATTGGTATTGGTATGCTTCTATCACCGGCACATTACGATAAGCTACTTAGCGAATTTGAGAATCACTCATCACTTATTTACTTGGGAGGCATCATAGCTCTCATCTTTGGTTACGTTATCCTTCACATGAATAATGTTTGGGAAGGAAGCTACGTTGGTGCTATCACTCTTATTGGTTGGATTGCATGCGTGAAGGGAGTTATCCTTCTTGCAAAGCCAGATGCTATCATAGGACAAATGGCATTTTGGAAAAAGCAGAGAACTCTTATGCAGGTAGTCGTTATTGCTCTTGGAGCAGTATTCGCATACTACGGATTCATAGCGTAATACAAAATATCAAAGAGCCTGCAGTATCTGTGGGCTTTTTTTTATTGTTTTACCTCCGCAAGAATCCTCTGCGTTGTGTATGCAAGGTCGATATCCTTCTCAAGGGCGAACTGTGCAAGGACTGCTGAAGAGATCTTAGAAACAACAGGGCGACGTTCTCCAATAGGAGTCGTAAAGCGCATAGTAAACTCTACACCATCTGCAGCAATGTTCATGTAGACCTGGTTGCCACGAGTCGCATGACGGAAGTAATACAGCTGCATACGTCTGCGTACCTGCATATCATCTCTTTTGATGTAGTCTTCAGTTTCTATATCAATAACCCTTTGGAGGATCTGTTTTGCTTTTTCTGCATCACTCTCGAAGGTAATGGTGATTTGCATCTCACTTCGTACAAAGTCTGATGATGCATTGTGGTTGGTAACAGGCTGTGTAAGGAAAAGCGCATTTGGAATAGAGAGAGTCTTTCCTGTCCGTTCCTGAGCATCGGAATCAGTTCGAGTACCAATTTCAAGAATAGTAGTACGTAGCAGTCCAGAGTCGATCACTTCACCGGTGATATTCCCAAACGAGATACGATTACCACGGGTAAAGAGTTGGTGTTGAAAGATAACAAAACCTCCTACTAAGTCTTTCACGACATCTTGAAGGGCAATGGCAAGTCCAGCACCGATGATCGCAACAGATGCAAGTAAGCTTGGGTTCTTGCTAAATGTTACGCCAGCAATCCAAATAAGAGTGAACGTGTAGACCGTAGTCGTAAAGAGCTTCGTCGCTGCATAGCGGTATTCAGTTTTTGTAATCTTGCTGATGAACTTCTTTCGGATTATTTTCTCGACAAATAAAATCACCATGATGATGGCAAAGTATTTTCCAAGTGTAATCAGCAGTCCGTACTGCTCTAGTCGCTGGCTAAACTGCAGCCTTTGGAGACGGCTAGTGTGGAAGTCTGTTAGGGATCCAACAACACCAATCTCCTCTTCCACAACAGCGACTTTAGCCAAAAGCTCTGCATGGGATTCTGTCAGCCTAAATGCTTCACTGACCTCTTCTTTTGGCTTTAGATAGATCTCTTTTTCTTCTTTCTTCAGAAGATCGTTGTCTACCTTGGCTTCTTTGGAGAATCCAGCAAGGGTAGAGAGTACTGCTGTCTGTTTCTCGATAGAGCTAGTTAGCGACTCTTCCCTCGGAACTGGCGCATCTTCTTCATTTGGAACTTCAAGTTTTTTGGTAATATTCTTCTCAAGTATCTCACGAATAAGGCGTCGCTTATCTGCGATCTGCGTCGCAATACTTTCGTTCTCGGGATTGCTTAATTGCTGAGAATATAGGCTTTGGATAGGCGAAATATTGATACCACGATATTCCTGCTCGGCGGCCATTGCAGTTGGTAAAACCACTGTGAATGCCACTAGTGCAGATAATATGAATCTCATGGCTATATTGTGCAGTGAAAAGGGCTCAGTTTCCACTCTAAATTGGGAGTATATTGTATTATGTGCTCATCGCTAAGACTGATGCTCCACTCAATCGGCATGACCACTTCAAAGAACTTTTCCCCAAAGAGCCTGCCTTTCGACTAAAGCAGATAGAGAAAGCGTATTTCACGGAGACGATGAAAGGGTGGGATGATGTGACGACGCTAGGGAAGGATATGCGAGAGATACTGCAGAAAGAGATCCCTTGGATGAGCTGCACAGCCGTGACAACACTTTCCAGTAAAACCGGAGATACGCATAAGGTTGTTCTTGCAGGCAACGACGACCAGTACTTTGAAAGCGTACTTATGCGGAATAACAGAGACCAGTGGACTATTTGTGTCTCATCACAAATAGGATGCGCGATGGGTTGTACATTCTGTGCAACAGGAACTATGGGGCTAAAGCGAAATCTATCATCTGATGAAATTGCTGATCAGTTTCGGTTCTGGCAGCAGTTCTTATCAGAAAAGCCCGACCTCCCACAGCGAATTTCTAATGTGGTTTTTATGGGAATGGGGGAACCTCTGGTCAACGTTGAAAACGTCAAAAAAGCTATTCATACATGGCTCGACTACACAGACATTGGACCAACACGCATCACCGTTTCGACGGTCGGTGTACTTCCAGTGCTCGAAGGAATACTGACAGATCCAGATTGGCCACCAGTAAAGATTGCAATTTCTCTGCATAGCCCAGAAGAAGAGAGTAGGCGCAAGATCGTCCCTACAACTGCACCTCGGTTCCACGAGCGCCTTGCGAAGTGGACAAAGGACTATGAGCAGACCCTTGGAAACCGTCGCCATCATATTACATTTGAGTACACACTTATTTCTGGGGTAAACGATAATGAGGATGAGGCAAAGAGGCTTGTAAAGTTCGTAAAGAAGACAAGCGCGGTGAAAGTAAACGTTATTCCACTAAACTTAGTTGAAGGCAAAGAGTTCACTGCGAGTAGTAAAGAGGGGATAGAGAAGTTTAAGAATGTACTGCTAAAGGCAGGGATAGATGTCACACAACGAAAAACCATGGGTAGCGATATCGCAGCAGCTTGTGGTCAGTTGGCTCTTACTATCAAGAGTGATGGAAAGATAGTTGGCTAAGCATCCTGCCTATACAAACATGATGCTCCGCTTGGTAAATCATTACCATGAGCAGCTTTTAGTATCATGTCTTCTGTAAGATATGTTCCAGACTTTGATGAAACAATCTCTTTCACTAAAACTTCGAGTATTTCTGGCAGATAATTTGCTGAATGTGCCGATAATTGCATAAACGAGAAGTCTTCGTGCATCAGATGATTCAGGTTCTCTAGTAGTGACTCTAGGTCTTCGTCAATCTTCCATGTCTCTCCTTTTGTTCCTTTTCCGTATGTAGGCGGGTCGAGAATTATTCCATGATATTTCTTACCGCGTTGCACCTCACGACTGACGAACTTTTGCACATCATCAACTATCCAGCGTATTGGAGCATCTTCTAGTCCAGAAGCATCGGCATTCTTTCGTGCCCATGTTACCGAAGGCTTGGATGCATCGAGGTGCGTAACAGATGCTCCACCCTTCGCACATGCAAGGGTAGAACCTCCAGTATATGCAAATAGGTTTAGCACATTACATTCACCATATTTAGCCATGCACTTCTTTGAGGATTTCTCTAAGAGTTCCCAGTATCTCATTTGCTCTGGAAAAATACCCAGATGTCCAAAATCAGAACGTTTAACATTCATGACTCCCGGTGGTACATCAATATTCCACTCTTCAGGCAATGTATTGTTTCGTATTGTCCACTCAACTTTTCCCTCTCGTACACATTCAAGTGTTGCATCTGCACTCTCCCATTCCCTGTCTGGTAAAGCAGGAGGCCAGTTTGCCTGTGGGGCAGACCGAATTAGGCGGTACGGACCAACTTGTTCTAACTTAAGACAGTTACCTGAGTCTAAAAGCGTGTAGGTATTTGCTCTTTGGTCCATAGGATATGATTAATTAATTGGCTCCTCCGGCAAGATTCGAACTTGCGACCCATCGGTTAACAGCCGATTGCTCTACCACTGAGCTACAGAGGAACGTGAGTGAAATTATACGCATTTTTCACCTGTAACCAAGTGTTTAATGCAAAAGTTATTAGAACCGTGCCCCTTCTTCCTTCTCGAGGAAGAGCTTTACCAATTTTACCTCTGAGTAGGAATATTCGCCATTACACGCGTCATAGATTGGTTTTAGGGTATCCATTCCATGCTGGTAGAAGGCGCCTGCAATCTGCTCAAACTGGTATTCTTCAGGCCTCAGGTACTCAATGTCGATCGGGACCTTCTCCAGTAAGAGCTTTTCGATATGCCCAATAATGGTATCTTCTTTCCATTCTAGCTGCTTGGAAATCTTATCCAGAGGAACTTTTTGCTCTAAAAGCGGCAACGTCTTTTTATGATTCCCGCCCTTCGCAGCTCTCTTCTTTTTGATGGGCTTTGATCGAGTTTCAGTAGAAAGATTTGGGTTTGTGTCAGGTAGCGTTGCAGAGATCGCCTCCCACTCCATTCGGATAACGTTATAGAAGTCCTGCACAAGTGGATCGATAAAAATACTTCGCTCATCCCACTGTTCTATGAAGAGCCCTTCAACACTGCGGGCTCGGCTAAGTGCTACATAGGCATGTCCAGATTCCCAAAGCCTTGTGAGGCTAATCATTAAGGAATCGATAGATGCACCCTGTGCTTTATGAATAGTAGATGCCCATGCAAGAGTAACCGGGAAGTTATAAGCACTTGCTTGCTCTTCACCGTTGCCATTAATTAATGAAAATGTCGTACGTTCAACATCAATAGTTTTTCCGCTAAGGAGCTTTAGCGTAAGGGCTTCATTGGAAAGCGCCATCACGGTGCCAAGTGTTCCATTGACGTACTGATAGGGGAATGACGTGTCGTTCTTTCGCAACATGACAAGTGCGCCAATTTTGATGTGCAATTCCTCTGCAATAGGACATTGCCTTTTCAGCTGTTCGACAGAAACGTTACGTCCTTCGTAACTTGTAGGGAAGATGTTTTCCCTGCCAGGAAGCATGTCGAGTCGTTGGTGGTTATACCTATCGGCTGTTGCTCGATGTGGGAAAAGCCGAGTGCCATCAAAGCTATCGCTTGGTGGTACAGTTCTGCTTTGTAGGAATTCTATAACAGAAGAAGAAACGTTTCCTTCACGGATGTTGTTCAGTGCATCGAGGAGTAGTGGTTCGTTTGTTCGTACTGGTGTTTCGAGGAACGCAGGTGAAAAATTAGATTCCCGCCATACATCATGCGTAAAACCCCAATCAACGGCACCACCTCCACGCTGTACAGGTGGCAACTGTGCGAAGTCTCCGACCGCAATAATGCGAAGGCCTCCCCAAGGCCGTACACTCTCTCTCACATTACGGGCGATTTCTTCAGCGGTCGCAATAGTTTCACCTGAAAGCATAGAGATCTCATCGATAATCACACACTCTGCCTTCTGAAGTCTTTTATGGAGCCGTCCATTACGAAGTACTCTCGATACTGTAGCATCGCGCCCTCCTTCCATGATTCCAAGTCCAAAGAAGCTATGAAAAGTTCTACCATTCACAAGCATTGCAGCTGTTCCTGTACTTGCGAGGATTGGGTAGGAATCCCAGTCTTTGCCGCGAAGAAACTGCTGAAGCAAGAAACTCTTACCTGTACCTGCAGCTCCTGTTAAAAAAACATTCGCTCCGCTTTCAAGTAAGTGAAGAGCCTTTGATTGGCAGCGTGTTAGTTTCATATGGTGGGTGTGTCATCATAGAGCACATTCACCATCGCTGCACTTATTTCTCCGATCAGCAATCTTCCCATAGATGAACCGACCAATAGGAGGAACACCTGGGATATAGAACAGGGGAGTCAGAACTCTGGTCACGGGCAAGTGCCATACAATTTTGCGGAATGCATCGAACCCTTTGTAGTAGACACCACCCGGGAGACGGATATGCATAGCTTTGTCCAAGTCTTGTTCGGTGATCTTCGGTGCGTACCGCTTTCGTTGCTTTTCATCGCGGAAGTTAGCAATTTCAAGCCTATTCAACTGGTCGAGTAACTGCAATGTAAAGACACTACGTCGACACAGGTGACATTGTCCGTCGTACAACACAACAATCTTTCCTTTGAACCTCTTATTAAGCACTCGTATAAACATCTCGAAGTCTTCATCAAGAAGAAGGCCGAGGAATGCAGTACTCATTGCAAAAGGGAAAGACCCTACATCCATAAAGAAGAATATTCCCCAGTGGAAGGCGACACCGCCAAGAATAACCCAGCGCCTTAGGGAGAACCGGTGCATCCATCGTGGTCGTACCATCCAGATTTCACGAGGTACCAGAAGGAGAAGCCAAGAGAATTCAAAGATCAGAGTATAGAAGCACGCAAAAGGAGATATCCAACTGACGCCATCCATAAAGTCTTTGGACCATCTGGCAAAGTGAGTGTGGTGGAAGCCAGCTTCAACCACCGTGCCAGCCATCCACATTGTTCCTTGTGTTTTATCCCATCCAGAGGTGACATAAATAATCATAACCTGCCACAAGAGAAGTCTATAGGGCCATATATGAGTACGAAGAGGTTTTAGGTATTCTCCTGTGCTTTTCCAGGATATCCATTGTTTCTCGAGTCGAGCGAGAGAGAAGGCAGAGATCTCTGGTGCAATCATTAATAAGAATCCAATATTACGCAGGACGGTGTCTCCTCCACCAAGGGGCTGTAAGTTTCGCTCATGGAACGTAAAGAGGAGCAAGACAGAGGCGATAGTCATCAGCCGTGGCCATATTCCGACCATCATGCAGAGCAGGCAGACGACAAATATACTCCAGAGAGCAATAACAGCCATTGGCTCTGTAATATATAAGAGCAGTGAGTATCGATATTCACTACGGAATACCAAGTGTCCAAGTTCTGCAGGAAGAGTGCCAGCTTCACTGAAGTAACGTACAACATCCGGTGCACTTCCAAGAAGGAACGCAAGAACGGTTGCCGCCCATGCAATACGCATGAGTCCAAACGCAGCGGCACTTGTCTCTGCAAAGAAGAACCGATCGATATAGCGGATTACACTTTTCATACTGGTTTGCAGGTAATGTCAAAATCGATCTTTTCTTTCCAGTTTGGCTCCCATTCATTCCACCATTTGGCGTCATGCGTTTCTTCATGCCGTGGAATAACATGCCATCTCTTTACCATGCGTAACTCCGTTCCATCTGGGATTTGTTGCGTACGGCAGAAGTCCAGTACATAACGTTTACGCAACGGAAGCTTGTTGTCATCCTCCATTCGACGCATGGTCTTTAGCTCTGGTGCACGCTGCCACCATCCTACGTTGTGTTCGTTAATAGTATGAATACGAACCCACTTCCCCTGAACATTCCGTTCGATATCTACTTCTATGACACGACGAAGAGGATCTGGTGAAAACAAATTCCACCGTTGCCACTGGGAAGTTGCGAGAATATACGGACGGAAATGCGTTCGTTGATCAGATATCCATTGTAGTACTGGAACTTCTTCTACGTGATAAATGCTATAGCTGAATATGGCAGCCATGTGCCATAAGCAGAATGCGCCAATAAGCATTTTTACAAGTATATGAATCAAGCGTCCCAATAAGCGTGGTGTGAAAGGTTGCTCCTATACTACAGCTGTTTTAC
>Ga0257121_1000140_pt1 | contig 61560 bp, 76 predicted proteins | sample SI106_100metaG_FD_190180 | JGI IMG/M metagenome (GOLD analysis project Ga0257121, IMG submission 190180) | Marine microbial communities from Saanich Inlet, British Columbia, Canada - SI106_100 | ecosystem: Environmental > Aquatic > Marine > Inlet | place: Canada: British Columbia | collected...
GGAGGTTCAGGTGTAGTAATGCTTAGATATCCAAATACGTTTACAATAACAGTAGGAGCAGGTCTAACAAGTTCAACAGCTACGGATGGTAGTGATAAAGTAACAACGTTCACAGCAGGAACAGATTCAATAAGTTTTAGTTAATATGGCACATTACGCATTTTTAAATAACGACCACACAACAGAAACTCTAAGAGAAGAGCTAATGGCTTTAAGTAATGAGATGAGTAATCTTACTTCTGCTGAAGAACAAGATACAGCTGCGATTGAAACAAAGCAAGAAGAGATAGATGCAAAGTACCAAGAAATAGATAATCAGCTGTGCGTAGTAACAGGAGTAATTACTGGAGTGCTTGAGACGTATGAGAAATCTGCAAGAGATGAAACGCTAGAGCAGGAGATAAGTGATTTAGAAGATAGCAGAACTGCAGATAAAACACAAGAAGAAATTACAGCGATTGAGGCTGAAATACAAGTAAAGCTTGAAGAGCTTCATGCGCTTCCACCAGAGGTAATAGACAATACAGTTTACTGGGAAGGGTATTATGGAAAAGGTGGACTATGCAAAAGAACTTCTTACAATACAGTAGGTGGTGTACATAAAAATGGTGGCACACCTTTTAGAAAAAATTATGCAGGGACAGGTATGACTTACGACCCTGTAAGAGATGCGTTTTATTCGCCTCAACCTTACGAGTCTTGGACTTTAAATGAAGAGTCTTGTTTATGGGAATGTCCTGTAGAAAGACCAGAGGGAGAATATTGGTGGAAAGAAGATACTACAGAGTGGGTGGATTATGAGTATTACTCTGAGCCATATACTTACGAGCCTTTATATGCTAGTTGGATATGGAATACAACTACAGGAGGTTATGAAGCGCCAATTGCAGAGCCAGATATTGAGGATAAAAATTCATATATTTGGAGTGAAGAAAACGGGGCATGGATGCTTTGGAACGATGAAACAGAAAAATGGGAAATAATATAATATGGCAACAACAAAAGTTAGAGGAGAATTAGTAGATTTAAATGAGTCAACCTCAGAGAGTGGTCTTAAAATACCTAGCGGTACATTACTAAATAGACCTACAGAGGTTACTGGACAGATTAGAAATAATACAGACGAAACATCGGAAGGTTCAGCCTCTGCAATTGAATATTATAACGGGACGGATTGGAAAAGAATAAACAATATTGTTGTACCACCACCTCTATTAGATTTAACTAGCGCTTCTCTTACAGCGACTCAAGTAGTAACCCCAGTACATGTAAACGCAGACGGTATAAGAGGTGTATGCTTTCTTCCAGATGGAAGCGCTATGTATGCCACGACACTTGATAGTTCTGGGAATGATTGGTTACATAAATACACATTTTCTACAGCTTTTGATGTTACTACAATAGGCACGCCTACTTCCTTTCAAACGACAAGTACAATACCTAATTATTTAACAGGATGTCTTGTAAATAGTGCTCAAACAAAAATGGCTTATGACCCTTACGCTACTAATAATTGGTATGTAAGAGACTTTGGAACTCCAGGAGATATAACATCACTAGGGTCTTCTACGGCTTATGTTTGTTCTAGGTCTGGAGGAGACCAAGTATCTAACTCAATGATATACACTGATAGTGAAAGTAAAATGTTTTGGATGACAACACAGATGAGAAAGACTGATTTATCAACTGCAGGAGACCCAGCTTCAGGATTGGCTTGCCCTACTGCAATTCCAAATACAAGCTATTCAGATTGGAGTTCTGATTTAGATGGAGGTAATTGTAGAACATTATTTTTTAATGGAGATGGAACTCAATTAACTATTGCAGGTAATGGTGCAAGATTAGCACAATATACTTTATCAACTGCTTATGATGTAACAACTAGAGGGAGTGCAACTAAATTTAATTTTGATACTTTGTTGGGAACGGGAGTTAGTAAGCAAATGATGCTTATTAGACCAAATGCAGATTTTTCAAAATTATTATTATTCTCATCTTATCAACCAGGAAATACATTATATCAATTAGCATTATAAAATAAAAAATGGCAACAACAAAAATTACATCACCGGATTTATTTAACTTAGGAAGTTTAAACACTGCTTTGAAGTTGCCTAGTGGAACTACTGCGCAGAGACCGACAAGTCCAAGTACAGGTGAGTGGAGATATAACACGACTACTAACTTAGTAGAGTTTTGGGATGGAGGAGCATGGAGAGATTTACAATCAGAGGACATACCCCCAATCCCGAGTGAGCATTTTAATACGGTTTTATATACAGGTACAAGTGCTACCCATGCTATTACAGGAGTAGGATTTCAACCTGATTTAGTTTGGATAAAAGATAGAAGTAATGGTGAAAACCATATATTAAACGATTCAACAAGAGGTGCATCTAACGATTTATCATCAAACACAACCTCAGCTCAAGCAAATAGGCCAACTGGTTTTGTTTCTTTTGATAGTGATGGATTTACTTTAGGTACAGATGGTGGAGGTGTTGTTAATGATTCTGCAAGAGGTCCTTATGTAGCATGGTGTTGGAAAGCAAATGGTGGAACAACAAGCAGTAACACTGATGGAAGTATTACAAGTACAGTACAAGTAAATCAAGCAGCAGGATTTTCTATTGTAAAATGGACAGGTACTGGAAGCAATCTTACAGTCGGAACAGGGCTAACTACAGCTGCTGATTTAATTATTACAAAAGCAATCGGCACAGTTTCGCCAGGTGTAGGAGAAGCTTGGCCTGTTTACCATTCTTCTTTACCAAGTGATAAAATAGTTTATTTAGACCACGATTACGCTCAATCAGGAAAATCATCTGTTTATCAAAATCCAACAACAACTTCAACTACTTTTGGAGTAGAAACTTGGAGAGGTATAAATCAAAATGGTGTAGATTTTATTTCTTACTGTTTCCATTCAGTAACAGGATATTCATCTATTGGCTCATACACAGGTAATGGTTCAACAAACGGGCCAATTGTAAACACAGGATTTGAGCCTGCTTATGTAATGATAAAAAGAACCGACTCTATAGATGACTGGATTGTGGTGGATAATAAAAGAAACACCGTAAATAGTAGGTATAATTATTTGATGCCTAATTCAAGTGCAGTTGAAAATGGAAGTGCATCGGGAACAGTAAATCCACTAGTAAACTTTTTAACAAACGGATTTCAAATAGCTGCAACCTGGGGAGCTGTAAATAATAATGGGTCTCCATACATCTACATAGCCTTTGCTTCTGACGCTTCAACTGCGCCAGCTTTACCGGATAGTTTTGATATAGCTACTTATACTGGAGATAGTTCATCAACAAGAAGTATAGATGGTTTAGGATTTAGCCCATCGTTAGTGTGGATTAAGAATAGACAAGGTGCTGCATGGCATCATTTAAGCGATGTAGTTAGAGGAGGAAACAATACAATCTTTTCTAATGCAACAACCGCAGCAACATCTAATATTGCAGGAGGTTATTTAAGTGCTTTTGAAGATGATGGATTTGAATTAACCTTTGGAACTAACGGAAGTGATGTAAATAAAACGGGTGAAGAATATGTTGCTTGGAACTGGAAAGCTAATTCCATTCCAACGATAAACACAACAGGAACAATACAATCTATAGCTGCGGCAAATCAAGCAGCTGGATTTAGTATAGTTAAATATACGGGTAACAATGTAGCTGGCGCTACTATTGGACACGGATTATCAGCAGCACCAGATATGGTAATAGCAAAAGGTTTAAGTGGTTCGGCAACAAGTTGGTGGGTACAACATACAGGATTATCATCAGGGTATGTTTTAGAATTGAACAGCACAGCAGCACAAGCAAACTGGTCATCACCTTTTAATAATACAGCTGCATCAAGTACAGTTGTTACATTAGGTAATGGAGATACAAATAGAAGTGGTGAAACTCAAATACTTTACTGTTTTACTTCTATATCAGGATTTAGTAAGATTGGAAGTTATGCCGGTAATGGAACTTCTCAAACAGTTAATTTAGGCTTTGAACCTGCTTGGGTAATGTTAAGAAAAAGCGATGATGTACAAGATTGGTTCATATTTGATAGCGCTAGAGATACTAGTAATCCAAAAACTTTATATTTAGAAGCAAATACATCTGACGCAGAAGCTTCGATTACGTCAAATATAAATTTCACTTCAACAGGATTAGAGTTTACAAGTGCTAGTTTTAATGATTCAGGTAAGAATTTTATTTACATGGCCTTTAAAGAAAACCCAGTGCAATACGCTATTCCATCTGGAGAGATGGGATATTTAGTAGCTGCAGGTGGTGGTAGTGGTGCAAACTCAGGTGCAGGTGGAGGAGCAGGAGGATTAAGAACTACGTACGGAACTACATCAGGTGGTGGCGCAAGCGCCGAAACAAATTTAACTTTAGCTGCGGGTACTTATACAATAACAGTAGGAGCGGGTGGAGTGTCAAGAGGAGCAGGTAGCTCACCACCTGCTTATGGTGGACAAGGTTTAAGTGGGTTAGCGAGTACAATTACAGGAGTAGCATCAGTTAGCACAGTAGGTGGAGGTGGAGGTGGTTCAAATTCACAATCCGCAGCTCCTCCACTTTCAGCTTCAGGTTTAAATGGTGGTTCAGGTGGTGGACAAGGGCCTTCTGCTGCAAGTGGAGAAACTCCAGGTTCAGGGACTGCTAATGAAGGATTTGGTGGTGGTACATCTTCTTTAAGCGCTCCTTATGGTTCTGGAGGTGGTGGTGGAGCAGGGTCTACAGGAGGAAATAGAGTTGGAAACACACCTGGTAACGGTGGTGATGGATTAACAATATCTATAACAGGTTCTAATTCTGGATATGCTGGAGGTGGAGGGGGTTCAGGTGGTACAGCTGCTAATTTTGGTTTAGGAACTTCTGGTGGTGGAAATGGTGCGCCTATTACAGGCACTGGTATTTCAGGAACAACTAACACCGGTGGTGGTGGTGGAGGTGGTGGAGACACTAGAGCTGCTGGGTCTGGAGGTTCAGGAATAGTTGTTCTAAGGTTAAACACTTCGGATTACTCTGGAAGTACAACTGGTTCACCGACTATAACAACAAACGGAAGTGAAACAGTATTAACATATACAGGAAGTGGAACATACGTTCACTCATAAATAAAATTTAATTAACTTTGTAAAAATAAATTATGGCACATTTTGCAGAACTTGACGAAAACAATGTAGTAACCAAAGTAATAGTTGTACACAACAATGAACTGCTTGATGGTGAAACAGAAAGCGAAGCTAAAGGAGTAGAGTTCTGTTCTACGCTCTTTGGTCATACAAATTGGGTGCAAACATCTTATAATAATAATATAAGAAAACGGTTTGCTGGAATAGGCTATACCTACGACTCAGAGAGTGATGTCTTTGTTGCGCCTCAGCCATACCCAAGTTGGTCTTTAGACGATAATAATGATTGGCAACCCCCAACGCCAACGCCGGAGGATGATAATGTGTACTCCTGGAACGAGGATACTCAAAGTTGGGATTTAGTTGAACCTATAAATGATGACACAGAATAACATGAATTTAGATTTTGAACCTACGATACTTGGTGCTACTGTATTAATTGTCAGTATAGCTGAAATTAATGAGGGTCTACAAAGTTTATTATTTTTTGCTACCTTAGTGTATACAATCATTAAAATTGTTCAACTAATAAAGAAAAAGTGAAATACTTTACAGATGCAGAATTTGATTCTCCAGACTCTCCCGATAGCGGAAGCAATATGGATGATTCTTTTCTACGTATGTTAGACAGCGCACGTGAAGTGGCCGGAACACCATTCAAAATAAACTCAGGGTTTAGAACGCCAAAGCATAATGAAAAAGTGGGAGGCTCAGAGAACTCATCACACCTTAGAGGGTTTGCAGCCGACATACATGTTGCTTCTCATTCTAATAGATATGCAATACTTGAAGCTTTACTTAATGTAGGCTTTAATAGAATAGGAGTAGCAGACACGTTTATTCATGTAGACGCTGACCCTATTAAAACAAAAAACGTAATTTGGACCTATGCTTAAACTACTTAAAAAATTATTAGGATTTAGTGACTCAGGCGTAGATGGTCTAGGTCTTGAAATAAGACAACTTATAAAAGGAAAAGAGATTGACCCACAAAAACTTATAGAGATGCAAACTGCTATCAACGAAATGGAGGCTAAGCACAGAACAATTTTTGTGGCTGGATGGAGACCTTTCATAGGTTGGGTGTGTGGGATAGCCCTTGCATATAACTTTATAATAAGAGATATGCTGGTATGGTATATGGGAGCTGCAACAGCGCCACCTGCTTTGCAGATGGAGCATCTTATGACCGTTCTTATTGGTATGTTAGGACTTGGAGGCATGAGAACGTTTGAAAAATTAAATAATAAGTCTAATTAAATGGCACAAGTAATGTCTGCTCTGCGCTATGAGAAACCAAAAACTCGTAGACCAGGAGTTCACGCAAAAACAAAATCTTCTAAAGTAAAATCTTCTAAGTATTACCAAAAAAAATACCGAGGTCAAGGCAGATAAATAATTTATATCTTTGTATTAATTAAATTTAATCAAATGGATATTAGAAAAGTCTCAGTAGGTGCTGATTATAAATCGGGAGCTATGCACTATATAGTAGGACAAGAAGTATTAGGGAAGAATTACATTATACACTTAATACAGTACGACAAGGAATCTAAAGCTTTTAAAATTTGGATTCAACAGGAAGATGAAATACTTTTATGGAAGGAGTTCAACGTCAACATGCCGGTATCAATCGAATATAATATAAACTTTTAATGAGGTCACCTTTTTATTTTATCGTTAAGCCAGTAGATGACAAGCGATATAACAATACGAAAAACGTAAGTGGCGTTGAGCTCATAACAAGTACTTCAGAGGAGAATCACAAAGCATCTAATCGTGAGGGAATAGTTGAGGCTACCCCACTAGGATACGATGGAGATATAAAGGTAGGTGATACCCTGCTGGTTCATCACAACGTATTTAAGTTTTATAATGACATGAAAGGGCGAAGGCAGAGTGGTAAGAGTTATTTTAAAGACAACTTGTTCTTTATAGAGAACGACCAGTTTTTTATGTATAAGCAAGAAGGTCAGTGGCATTGTCACGACAGGTATTGTTTTGTAAAGCCGGCTGCAAAAGAAGATTCTGTTATAATGAAAAGAGGATTAGAAGAACCTTTGATTGGTTATATGAAATATCCAAACAAATACTTGTTATCTAAAGGTGTTAACAAAGGAGATAAGATATCTTTTAAACCAGAGAGTGAGTATGAGTTTATGGTAGATGATGAGAAGTTGTATAGAATGTATGACCACCAAATAACAATGGTATTATGAACTCAGAGGAATTAAAGAGAGAGATTATACACGCAGGTCGTAGAGCTGTAGAGCAACTAATAAAAGTAGCGAAAGAAGATATTATAAAGCCTGACCCAGACGATGAGCTGGCGGCAGATAGATTGAAGAACGCAGCAGCAACTAAGAAGCTTGCTATATTTGATGCGTTTGAGATTATAAATAAAATAGATTTAGAGGAAGAAGTAATTAACTCTGGAGGAAAAGTGGATAAAACAAATACAAAACAAGGGTTTGCTGAACGAAGGTCAAAATAAATTATATCACATTATAAAGGATTATATCCCTAAGTCTGTTTTTAATAAAAAGAACAAGGCAAAGACGTGGTTGTATGGGTATAGTGAGAAGTATGATTTAGTAGTAATTTCTAAAGACGGAACTATAGGCGATATAGTAAACATAAACGGCTTGGCTATTGGTCTGCCTATACAGCCAGAGGAAATGTTTAAACGTTCTGAAAAGAAAGAAGAGCAGTACTGGGAAAGAGAGGAGCTTCATAAAGATTTATCTAGGATAAATTCTATATTTCAGTGGAACGATAGGCCCGCTACGTTTAAAAACAAATGGGTTGATTATATAGAAGCTGAGTTTGACAGAAGAGAACTCGGTTATTGGTTTTACAATAATGGTAAACCTACCTATATGACAGGCTCACACTACATGTATCTTCAGTGGACAAGTATTGATGTAGGGTATCCAGACTTTAGAGAAGCAAACAGAATATTTTTTATTTACTGGGAAGCTTGTAAGGCTGACAAGAGATGCTTTGGTATGGATTATTTAAAGATAAGACGTTCAGGGTTTTCTTTTATGGGTTCATCTGAGTGTGTGAATACAGGTACGCTTGTTAAAGATTCAAGGGTTGGTATATTATCGAAGACTGGTTCGGATGCTAAGAAGATGTTTACTGATAAAGTTGTTCCAATTGCTAACAGACTTCCGTTCTTTTTTAAACCTATACAGGATGGTATGGATAAACCAAAGACAGAATTAGCCTTTAGAGTTCCTGCGTCTAAGATTACAAAAAAGAATATGCATGAGGTAATGAACGAAGAACTCACGGGTCTTGATACCACTATTGACTGGAAGAATACAGATGATAACTCGTATGATGGTGAAAAACTTTTGCTTTTAGTACACGATGAATCAGGTAAGTGGTTAAAACCAAACAACATTCAAAATAATTGGCGTGTAACTAAGACTTGTTTAAGACTAGGTAGTAAGATAATAGGTAAGTGTATGATGGGTTCTACTTCCAATGCGCTTAGTAAGGGTGGGGAAAACTTTAAGCGATTGTTTGAAGATTCAGACTTAAAAACTCGTAATGCAAACGGTCAGACTAAATCAGGGCTGTACAATCTATTTATTCCTATGGAGTGGAACATGGAAGGGTTTATAGATAGGTTTGGTATGCCTGTGTTTAGAGCTCCAGAGAAAAAAATTAGAGGAGTAGATGATGAGTGGATAACAAATGGAGCTATTGATTATTGGGAGGCAGAAGTTGATTCATTAAAAAAAGATGCTGATGCGCTAAATGAATTTTATAGACAGTTTCCTAGAACCGAGTCGCATGCATTTAGGGATGAAAGTAAATCATCACTGTTTAACTTAACAAAGATATATCAGCAGATAGATTATAATGATTCATTGATAATGGAACATCATGTTACAAGAGGGAGGTTTTACTGGAAAGACGGAATCAAAGACTCAGAGGTTATATGGACTCCAGATTCCAGGGGTAGGTTTAAAGTATCGTGGACTCCTAAAAAAGGTTTAAATAATGCTAAGGTTACAAAACATGGTGTGTTCTTTCCGTCAAACGAACATATTGGCGCATTTGGATGTGACTCGTATGATATATCAGGAACAGTTCAAGGTGGAGGATCTAACGGAGCACTACATGGTTTAACCAAATACAGTATGGCGGATGCTCCAAGCAATGAGTTTTTCTTAGAGTATGTGGCTAGACCACAAACAGCAGAGATATTTTTTGAGGAAGTATTAATGGCTTGCGTATTTTATGGTATGCCTATACTTGTTGAGAACAACAAGCCTAGACTTTTGTATCACTTTAAAAACAGGGGGTATAGAGGGTTTAGTATGAACAGGCCTGACAAGCACTACACAAAATTATCGCAAACAGAGAAAGAGCTTGGAGGTATACCAAATACTTCTGAGGACATCAAGCAGTCTCATGCCGCAGCAATAGAGTCACACATAGAAAAATATGTAGGTTTAGATTTAGATGGTGGGTCCAGACCTGGGGATGAAATGGGAAGTATGTATTTTACTAGAACATTGGAAGATTGGTCTAGGTTTGATATAAGCGCGAGAACTAAGTTTGATGCTAGTATTAGCTCAGGTTTAGCTATTATGGCAAACCAAAAACATGTATATCTACCGCAGAAAAAAGAGTCAAAAATAAGTCTTAACTTTGCGACATATAATAACAAAGGAACATTAAGTGAATTAATTAGATGAAAGAGGTAAACATAAACATTTCATCAGTAGGATTCCCTAGTCAGTTTGTATCTGATGCTGAGAAAGCGACCGATGAGTTTGGGTTACAAATAGGACAAGCTATTCAATATGAATGGTTTCGTAAAGATTCTAATGGATGTCGATACTATAGTCAGTGGAGGGACTTTAACAGACTACGCCTATATGCAAGAGGTGAACAATCAATTGCAAAATATAAAAATGAATTAGCGGTAGACGGAGATTTGTCTTACTTAAATCTTGACTGGACACCTGTTCCAATTATCCCAAAGTTTGTGGACATAGTGGTTAATGGAATGTCAGATAGGCTTTTTAAAGTAAAGGCGTATGCGCAAGATGCATTGTCTCAATCAAAGAGAAGTAAATATCAAGAAATGATTGAAGGTCAAATGGCCGCCAAAGATGTTCTTGAAATAGTTCAGAAAAATACAGGGTTTGATCCTTTTATAATGAACCCAGATGAACTGCCAGCTAGTGATGAAGAGTTGTCTCTTTATATGAATCTTAATTATAAGCCTGCTATAGAGATTGCTGAAGAAGAAGCAATTGATACCATGTTTGCAGAGAATCATTATATAGATATTCGTAAACGATTAGATTACGATATGATGGTAACGGGTATGGCTGTAGCTAAGCATGAGTTTTTGCCAGGCTCTGGTGTTCAAGTTTCGTATGTAGACCCAGCTAATATAGTTTATAGCTATACTGAAGACCCTCACTTTAAAGATTGTTTTTACTGGGGTGAAATTAAAACAGTTCCTATTGCGGAGTTAATGAAGATTGACACGACTCTAACAAATGATGATTTAGAAAAAATATCTCGTTATAGCCAAAGCTGGTATAATTATTTCAATACAGCTCAATTTTACGAAAACGATATATTCTTTCGTGATACCTGTACGTTAATGTATTTTAATTATAAGACCACTCAGAAGATGGTTTATAAGAAAAAGGTTAAAGACAACGGTAATATAAGCATGATAGAAAAAGATGATGGTTTTAATCCCCCAGATGAAATGATGGAAGAGGGTAAGTTTGAAAAAGTAGAAAAAACAATTGATGTTTGGTATGATGGGGTAATGGTTATGGGTACAAACATAATTTTAAAATGGGAGCTTGCTAAGAACATGGTAAGGCCTAAGTCTGCTTCTCAACACGCCATACCTAATTACGTAGCTGTAGCACCTAGAATGTATAAGGGAGTTATTGAATCACTAGTTAGAAGAATGATTCCGTATGCTGATTTAATTCAGATGACGCATTTAAAATTACAGCAAGTTATTGCACGTACAGTACCAGATGGCGTGTATATAGATGCAGATGGTTTGAATGAGGTAGACTTAGGAACAGGCGCAGCATATAATCCAGAGGATGCACTTCGTTTATATTTTCAAACAGGTAGTGTAATTGGTAGGAGTTATACGCAAGAAGGAGATTATAATCAAGGTAAAATACCTATACAGCAGCTAACTAGCAATTCAGGCGCTTCTAAGACGCAAATGTTAATTGCTAACCTAAATCATTATTTAGACATGATACGTGCTGTAACAGGCTTAAATGAAGCGAGAGACGGTAGTGGAGCTAACTCTGACGCTTTAGTTGGTGTACAAAAATTAGCAGCATTAAGTTCTAATACCGCTACTCGTCATATATTAGATGGAAGTCTTTACATATATAGAACGTTAGCTGAGGCTTTAACTTATAGGGTAGCGGATATTTTAGAATACGCAGACTTTAAAGATGACTTTATTAATAAAATTGGCAAATACAATGTTAGTATCCTTGGGGATATAGCTGAGTTATATATATATGACTTTGGAATTTTTATTGAGATGTCGCCAGATGAAGAGCAAAAAGCTATGCTTGAGCAGAATATTCAAATGGCTTTATCCAAGGGAGATATTAATTTAGAAGACGCAATAGATATACGTGAGATTAGAAACCTAAAACTTGCAAATCAATTATTAAAAGTAAAGCGTAAAGCTAAGCAAGAACAAGATCAGCAAATGGAAATGCAAAAGCAAGCGATGATTACGCAGCAACAATTGAAGTCTCAAGAACTTGCGGCACAAGTAGCTATGCAAAAAATACAAGCTGAGACTCAAGCTAAAATGCAGTATAGGCAAGCAGACGTTGCTTTTGAAATAGAAAAACAAAAAGCGGAAGCTCAGTTAAAAGCTCAGTTAATGCAACAAGAGTTCAACTATAACTTGCAATTGCAAGGAATGACTCAGTTTCAACTCTCACAAAGAGAAAGCGATAAGGAGCAAGCGAAGAGTGATAGAATAAGTCAGCAAAATACTGAACAATCTAAATTAATTACTCAAAGAAAAAATAATCTTCCTCCGCAAAACTTTGAATCAAACGAGGATAGTTTAGATGGTTTTGACTTATCTGAATTTGAACCAAGATAATGTGTTTAAATTTTGCGTAACTTTGCATATAAATTAAATCAAATCAAATGGACATTAAAGTAAGAGAAGTAACGGCTGATGAAAAATCCAGTCAGCAAATAGAACAAGAACTCCTGGATAAGCATGAGGAGAAGTTTCAGTCTGAGACTGAGCAAGAATCAATAGAGGTTAAGGCTGTAGAGCCAGAAGCTGAAGTTGAGGTTAAAGAAGATAATACACAGGAAGAAGCTCCTGTTGAAGAGGTGGTTGAAGAACAACCTCCACAACTAGACGCTCCGCCTGAATTAAATGAAGACGAAGTTCTTTCATATATTGGAAAACGATACGGTAAGGAAATTAATTCTATTGATGAATTAGTTAGTAAACGTGAGGATAGCGAACCGCTTCCTGAAGACGTTGCTGCTTACCTAAAGTATAAAAAAGAAACTGGACGTGGGTTTAATGATTTTGCAAAATTGCAAAAAGATTATTCTGATTTAAGTCCAGATGCTTTGCTAAAAGAATATTATTCTATAACCGAAGAAGGTTTAGATTCTGAAGATATAGATCTTCTAATGGAAGATTTTGATTTTGATGAAGAAATACATGAACCAACTGAGATTAAGAAAATTAAATTAGCAAAGAAAAAAGAAATTGCCAAAGCAAAAAAGTTTCTTAGACAACAGCAAGAGATATACAAACAGCCCCTTGAGTCAAGGGAAAGTTCTGCCAATGCTGATAATAATGAACTAATTGAATATAGGCAATATCTTGAGTCAGCTAAAACTCAAGAGGAGCAAGCAAATCATAAAAGACAATGGTTCGTCAAAAAAAGCGACGAAATATTTAGCACCGAGTTTAAAGGTTTTAAATTCAATGTAGGTGATAACGATATTGTTTATACTCCAGGCAGTGCTTCTGAACTTAAAAAAGCGCAAGAGACTCCACTTAATTTTGTAAATAAATATTTGGATTCTAAAGGTTTTTTAAAAGATGCAGAAGGATACCACCGCTCTTTAGCAATTGCTATGAACCCTGAAAAGTTTGCTCAGTTCTTTTATGAACAAGGTAAATCGCAGGCAACAGATGATGTAATACGTAAAACGAAAAACATAAACATGAGTGAGCGTACTGCACCAGAGGTTTCTTCAAAATCAGGACTTCAAGTAAAATCAGTTTCACAACCTTCGAGTCGTGGGCTAAAAATTAAGAGTATAAAAAGAAGTTAATAATTTAAATAAATAAAAAATAATATTATGGCAGGACAAGTATTAGCAACCCCAGGGTTTGCTTTGACACCGAGTTCCGAGAGAACTCCAACAGCGGAAAACTATTTAACTAATGCAGATTTCAATTGGTTGAATCAGTACTTACCAGATACTTACGAAAAAGAATTCGAAAGATATGGTAATAGAACAATCTCCTCATTCCTTAGAATGGTAGGAGCAGAAATGCCTACAAACTCAGACCTTATCAAATGGGCAGAGCAAGGTAGGTTACACACGAAATATACACAAGTTGGTACAGCAGCAATTCTAAATGCTGACCAAGCTGTATTTCAAGTAAATGATGTATTAGACCCAGTAGCAGCTGAACAAGTTATTAGAGTAGGACAAACTATTGTAGTTGTTCAAAATAATGGTACAGGTGTTAATAAGGCTGTGGTAAGTGCAGTAAACAATGCCGCTGGTGGTAGAGGACAGTTCACAGCTGATTTTTATGAAGCAGGTGGTTTAGTAACTGCAGGTACTGGAGTTGGTAACGCTGACGTTACAGTATTCATTTACGGTTCAGAATTTAGAAAAGGAACAGCAGGAATGGTTGGTTCATTAGAAGCTAATGACTTCATCTTCGACAACAAGCCTATTATCATTAAAGATACTTACACAGTATCTGGTTCTGATATGGCTCAAATTGGTTGGGTTGAAATCACTACTGAAGATGGCGCAACTGGTTACCTATGGTACCTAAAGTCTGAGCACGAAACAAGATTAAGATTCGATGACTATTTAGAAACAGCAATGATTGAGGCTGTACCTGCAGAGACTAACTCTGGAGCTGCTGCTATCTTAGGTAGCGCCGCTGGTGCTGCTGACCCAGGAGCTGGTTCAGATGGTATATTCTACGTAGTAGGATTAAGAGGAAATGTTTGGGATGGTGGAAATCCAGTAGCCCTAGCAGACTTCGATTCTATAATCAGTAGACTAGATAAGCAAGGTTCTATTGAGGAAAATGTTATTTTCCTTAACAGACAATTTGGATTTGACATTGACGATATGTTAGCTGCACAAAACTCTTACGGAGCGGGTGGTACTTCTTATGGTCTATTTGACAATGACGAAGAAATGGCTTTAAACTTAGGATTCACAGGATTCAGAAGAGGTTACGACTTCTACAAGACTGACTGGAAATACCTAAATGACCCTACAATGAGAGGTGGACTACCAACAGGAGCAACATCAGGGAAGATTAATGGTCTTCTAGTTCCAGCTGGTTCAACAAGTGTTTATGACCAAATTCTTGGTAAAAACGCTAAGAGACCTTTCTTACATGTTAGATATAGAGCTTCAGAAACTGAAGACAGAAGATATAAGACTTGGATTACTGGCTCTGCTGGTGGTGCTGCAACGTCTGATATTGACAACATGCAAGTAAACTTCTTGTCTGAGAGAGCTGTATGTACTTTAGGTGCAAACAACTTCTTCTTATTTCAAGACTAGTAATTAAATATTAGGGGCGTAGCAATGCGCCCCTTTTTTAAATAATCAAATTAAATTAAATCAAATGAAAAAAGAAAATACTACCCCAGAAGTAGTTGAGAAAGCTGAAATTAAAACAGTTGCTCAACCAAAACCAAAAAAACAATCACCTAAATTTGTTGACAAATCTTATAAGCTTACAAGAGATGTTGCGCCTTTATCTTTAATCTTAGCCTCAAGGCACACTAATAGATTTCCATTATTGCATTTTGATGAAGAGACAGGAATCAACAGACCTTTAAGATATGCAAGAAATCAGAACAGTCCGTTTCAAGACGAACAAGATGACAATGCAATTTTAGAGCCTGTAATATTTGAAGATGGATTTTTGTTTGTTCCAAAAAACAATCAAATACTACAAAAGTTTTTACATTATCATCCTGGTAATGGAAGAATATTTACTGAAGTTAACAAAGCTAAAGAAGCTGCAGACATTGTAGAGGATCTAAATTTACAAGTAGATGCTCTTATAGAAGCTAGACAGCTTGATGTTGCTCAAGTAGAGAACGTTGCTAGAGTTTTGTTTCAACAAGACGTTAGCAAGGTAACAACTGCTGAGCTTAGAAGGGATATATTAATATTTGCTAAACAAAACCCAAGTGGTTTTATGAAATTATTAACTGACCCAATGTTAAAGCTAAATTCAACGGTACAGGATTTTTTAGACAAAAACTTAATACAGTTAAGAAATAGCAAAAAAGAAGTATGGTTTAACACACCATCTAATAGAAAGAAAATGTGTAATATACCATTTGGTGAAGAGCCAATGTATATAATAACATCTTACTTTCAAAGTGATGATGGATTAGAGGTATTCAAACACTTAAAAGCATTAGCTAAAAATTCGTAACTTTATAGCTTGTTTAACCCATTAAAAACTTTTTATAAAATGGAAAAATTTATCAAAATTACAAACGCTCCTATTACTAATACACTAATTAGTGTTAACGGAATAAAGTCAATAGGTACTGCAACTGCAACAGCGACAACTGTTGTGATTAAGTATGCAGATGGAACTGCAACTACAGTAACAACTGCAGCTCAAGTTGCGCATGATGTTTATACAGCTATACTAAATGCTACTGAAGGTGCTCTAGTTACAAGCTGGACAAACCCAATGTTTTCTTTAGCTTTACCTAAAGCTGTAACAAGTATTGTAAATGCTTAACTAGTTTAAGTGTTGTACTAAATTAAGAAGAAGCACCCAAATCAGGGTGCTTTTTTATTTTATGTATCTTTGTAAAAAGATTTTCAAATGATAAATTCAGTAAGAAATACTGTGCTTGCAATTATCAATAAGAATAACTATGGATATATATCTCCTAGTGATTTTAATTTATTTGCTAAACAGGCTCAGTTAGATTTGTTTGACGAATATTTTATAAACTATAATCAACAAATTAATGAGGAAAATGCAAGAATTTCAGGAACAGGGTATGCTGATATTACACTAGGTTATGAAGAGGTAATAGATACTTTTTCTATCACTTCTACTTTAACGCAAAATGCAGGTAATATATATTACCTTCCATCCGCCTCCACTACAGGGACAGATTATTATTTATTAAATACAGTCAATTGTTTTAATGGCGGAGTATATCAGGGAGAAGCTGAGAAGGTAAGTAATAATAAAATTAAATTATTAACTAACTCTATTCTCACAGCGCCCTCTACCTTGTATCCGGCTTACACGCAACAAGGAGATTCTATTACCGTATATCCCTCTTCTTATAATGGAGCAACTGATGTTCAGGGGGTATACATTAGATATCCAAAAGACCCAAAATGGACCTATGTAACTTTATATGGGGGAGAGCCTTTATTCGACCAAACACAAAATGATTATCAGGATTTTGAATTACCTCTCGATGACTCTAATAATCTAGTGGCTCGAATTTTACAATACGCTGGTATATCAATAAGAGAAGCTGATGTGTTTCAGTTTGGACAAATAGAAGAGCAACAACAAAATCAAACTAATACTTAATTATGGCTTACTTAAATCAAAAAAAATATTACACTAATGATGGTGTAAATCCTACGGATACTAATTGGGGCTCTTATCAATACGTAAGTTTACAAGACATTATAGCCAACTTTGAATTAATGTATGATGGAAATCATTCATTAGTAAACAATGAAAATAGATATAAAATATTATTTCATGCTAAAAGAGCTATTCAAGAATTAAACTATGATGCATTCAAAGAAATTAAAGCTTTAGAATTGACGGTGTATGATGACTTGCGTTTTGTTTTACCATCGGATTATGTAAACTGGGTAAAGCTTTATTTGTTTCAAGGAAACACTTTAAGAGAGCTTACTGAAAACATACAGGTACAATCAGCTGTTTCTTATATACAAACAGCTACTGCTACATTTACTTATGATACGGGTAACAATGTTAACACAGAAGAATCTGATTTAGATAAAACAAGAAAAAGCGGAGCATTAAATAGTATTTATTTAAATCAAAACAATGAGGCAGATGTAAATGGCAATTGTGTAGATTGTGAAGATGATATATACAATTCTAGGATTGGCGCTAGATATGGATTAAATACAGAAACTGCCAATATAAATCCTACGTTTACAATTGATAAAAAAGCTGGTGTTATAAATTTTGACTCTACTATGGCTAACAGGCAATGTGTTTTACAATATATTTCAGATGGCATGGAAAATGGAAATAATTCAGAAATACAAGTAAACAAGTTATTTGAAGATTATGTTTATGCTTACATTCAATATGCAATTTTAAATAGTAAATTTGGCGTACAAGAGTATATTGTTAATAGAGCTAAAAAAAATAAACAAGCATTGTTAAGAAATGCAAAAATCAGATTGAGTAACATTCACCCAAGCAGATTGCTTATGAATATGAGAGGTGAAGATAAGTGGATAAAATAAAATGGCAAACATCCAAAGAAATTTTATTGCAGGCCGAATGAATAAAAGCCTTGACGAAAGGCTTATACCTAACGGTGAGTATGTAGACGCTTTGAACGTAAGACTAGGTTCAACAGAAGAAACAGAAATTGGTGCAGTAGAAAACTCTAAGGGTAACACTCAGATAACAACACTTCAATATACGGATGGAACTGCGTTAAGTTCTTCAGCTCGATGCATAGGAGCATTTGAAGATGGTGCTAATGAAACTATATATTGGTTTGTTCATGACCCCTCTTTTACTGTAGGAGCTACAGGTAAATTAGATTTAGTTGTATCTTTTAATACTAACACAGGCTCTCTTTTATACCATGTAATTAGTATTGATAACGGAACTAATGTAAACACTACTTTAAATTTTGACCCAAAATTTTTAATAACAGGTGTAAATAAGATTGGAGATTTATTGTTTTTTACAGATAATTTAAATCCTCCAAGAGTAGTAAATATAAATTCTAACTATACCAATCCTGTTGCAAACATAGATCAAATAACTTCAGAGGAATTACTGGTAGTTAAAAAACCTCCTGCTCAGTCTCCTCCTATTGAATTAATTCAAACAGGGGTAGAAGATGCTTTTATGGAGGACAACTTTATTTGTTTTGCATATAGGTATAGATACTCTAATGGAGAATACTCAGCTGTATCTCAGTTTAGCGAACCTGCTTTTATACCAGGTGCGTATGAATTTTCTGCTGATAGTTTTTTAAATGAAGGAATGGAAAATAATTTTAATGGAGCTATCATTACTTATAACTCTGGAAGCTCATTAGTAGTTGGAGTCGATTTATTATTTAAAGAAGCTAACGACCCTACCATTAAGATTATAGAAAGAATTAATAAGCTCAATAATAATCTAGCGGATAACACAGATTACACTTTTACTTTTACAAATAGTAAAATCTTTACAGTATTACCTGAATCGGAAATATTAAGACTTTATGATAATGTTCCTATAAAAGCAAAAGCTCAAACATTAATGGGTAATAGGCTTATTTATGGAAACTATGTAGAAGGATATGATTTAACTGATATATTTAATTCTCCTTTAGAATTAACTTATACCACTGAACTTGAAAACAATTCTATTGGAGAAACATCTTTAACCACATCATTTGCAAGTTTTGGGTACCAAGCTTTTGGTAATTCAGCAACTATTACAAATAATACTTTAGAATTAAGTTTTGCAAATAACACTGATAAATTAAAAAAAGGAGCTGAAATAAATATTGATTTAACTTTTATATTTAACTCTTGGTTTGGGACAAACACTCCAGATGAAAATCAAGGTTCAACTAGTGTTTCTTTTAGTTATATTTTACAACAAGACTTTACGCAATCAGCTACCCCTGTAAACGATTTATTTTCTAGCACTGATTTCCAAGCTAAGTTTGGATTAACTGAAGCGTCTATTCAAACCGTAGCTAATGCTCAGGCAGGAACAGGAGTTACTCTTACAGATAAATTTAATGCAGCAATAGATGGTTTTTTAGGAAGTGCTTCGCCTCAATATAATTTATATCAAACTGGTATATCAAATTCAACAGCTGTACCTCCGGCAAAAGGGGAACCTATATTAGGCTCAGCTCCTGTGGGAAATAATTTAATAAGACTGCAAATACCCGCAGCTCAATTTTTACAAGATGGTGGAACTAATTTAATAATACAATATTTTAATTTAACTTCAGCAACAGCTACAATTCAAGAAAGAGCTAACACAGAAAGCCTGCATAGTAACAGAGGTTATGAAATTGGTATAATATATATGGATGATTTTAATAGATCATCTACCGCTTTAGTAAGCCCAAATAACACAGTAAACATACCGTGTTCTGCATCAACAACAAAAAATGAAATAAAAGTAAATATCCCTATTAGTCAAAGAGCTCCAGGTTGGGCAACAAGATATAAGTTTTGCATAAAACCTGATAGAGACACTTATAACACTGTGTATAGTAGTATATTTTTTGAAGACCCTAACTCTAACAATGCTTTTTTATTATTAGAAGGAGAAAATATTAAGAAGGTTGAAGACGGTGATAGATTAATTGTAAAAAGAGATTCAGCAGGCCCTATGCAATCGTGTGTATATGCTACAGTTTTAGAAAAAACAACTGAAGATGCAGCTTTTATTACGCCAGCCCCAACAAACCCTGTTCCTGGAGGAACATACATGAAAATGAATGCTAGTGATTTTTCTGCTGTTAATGATGCAGATGATGTGGTAAGTATTAAAGTAAATCCAGAAACTGCAGGGCAAGGTGACAGGTATCCAGTTCTTGCTTATCCTTTTTTTGTAACAAGCGGTACTAATTACAATGTGCCAGCGGGAACAAGAATTGTAATGAAAATTGAGCAAACAAGAGAGGGAAGAGGTAATTTATGTGAAAGAAGAACAAGCTTTTTTGAACAAAGCTTTGTAGCTAGCGATACTTATACAGATATGTATCAATGGTTTATACAGTCTAATATTGCTAACTCTATAGAAAATAATTCTATAACAAATCCTTCAACAGGATCAGATGCGGTTGAAAATGTTTTTATTAACACAGTAGAAGCTGGTCAAACAGGTGCTCCCGCTTCAGGAGGAAATTTAACTAAAGCTCAATTACAGGCTGTAGGTTTAATGGGTAGCACTGCTACTAATCCAACTAAAAAGAATTTTTATAGATTTTACCAAGATTCCGCAAGTAATGATTACTATTTATTGGTAAGTGGTACTAGATGTTGTGGAGGAAGTTCAGCAGCGGATTCGACAGTAAGAGTTTCTTTTACTGTATACAGAAGAGATTCTGTTATTGTATTTGAAACCGAACCTCAAGATTCTTTACCTGATGTATGGTATGAAAATGATTTATCTTTTTCTATAGATAGTGTTGGAAACCACAGTGGTAATGTTACGAATCAAAATATAAATGCTGGAACTCCAGGTGTTGTTAATACAGGCTTTTTTAATTGTTACGCATTTGGTAATGGTGTTGAAAGTTATAAGATAAGAGATTCTGTTACAGGTAAATCTTTTAACTTAGGAAATAGAGTTTACACTACTTCAAACGTAGATTATAAAGCAGCGCATAGATTTGCTGATTTAACTTATAGTGGAGTGTTTAATGACGAAACAAATGTAAATAAGCTTAATGAATTTAATTTAGGATTAGCAAACTTTAAACCATTAGAGGAAACGTATGGTGATATTGAAATATTATTTGGAAGAAGGACGGATATTCTTACATTACAAGAAGATAAAATATCATACGTATTAGCTTCTAAAAATTTAATATCTGATTCTACAGGCGGTGGTTTAGTAGCTTCTGTTCCAGAGATATTAGGGAACCAAATAGCTCGTATTGAAAACTATGGTATTAGTAATAACCCAGAAAGTTTTGTAGCCTACGGAGAAAACAAATATTTTACAGACGCTAAAAGAAATGCAGTAATTCAGTTAATTGGAAGCTCTGCTCAAAACGAACAGCTTGTAGTTATATCAGAAAGTGGTATGCGAAGTTGGTTTAGAGATTTATTTACAAGGGCATTTACTACACAAAAGTTAGGTGGGTATGACCCGTACATGAACGAATATGTTTTAACATCTAATACTATCTTAAAACCTGAAGTTCCTTTATGTTTAGCGTGTGGAGTAAGCAAAGATATAACTGTTAAAACTGGCCAAGACTTTACATATTGTGTTGATGTAACACAAGAAGTAGGAACAGTTACTGTAAGTTATGTAGTGCCTAATGAAGGGGAGCAAGATATAATATCTGAAACAAGTGTGTTAATGACTGATGAAGCTGGTAACCAATTAATAACTGAAACTTCTGCTGGTTCTCTGGTAAATTATACTATTCAGGTAATATATAATGGTGTAACTTATACATCCGGTGCTGTTTATCAAGACGGATCATTTACATTCCCTAAAAATTCTACCTCTGAACAGCAAGCAACTGTTATTGTAAGCACAGATTCTACGGTAAATGACACTATCCAAATAACAATGAGCTGTCCAGTTGCCACTTCCATAAATCTATACAGTGTTTGTGTGACTGACCCGGCTGATGCAGGGAAATATATACACAATGAATTTAACTGGACAAACGGCAGTACAACATCTGCTGTTCAATCTGATTTAGTTTTATTTGGAACAGGAACAACCACGTTTATTGTGTCTCAATATACATTAATATCAGGAGGTCAAGGTTTAGCAATACCTCCAGATGGAGCGACTGTAACCATGTACTCAAACAAAATTAACTTTGATGACTTTGTGTTTGACGCTTCACTGAATAACTTTAGATATTTAAGAAGCAATACAACGTACGCAAACAGCATAACTGACATAACCACTTTGTTGGGCGCAGCAACGACAGCGACACCTATTGATACAACAGGAGCTCCAACTGTTTACTCAGCAGACTTTACTATGCCGTCAACAGGAGAAAATAATTTATATTTAATTTGGGATTATAGAGATATTGTGACACCAACACCTGGCCCAAGCCCTACGCCTGGTCCTAGTCCAAGCCCAACTCCGAGTCCTAGTCCTAGTCCAAGTCCTACACCTGGTCCTAGTCCTACACCTGGTCCTAGTCCTACACCTGGTCCAAGCCCTAGTCCTGTACCTGTGCCAAGTCCAACACCTGGTCCTAGTCCAAGCCCTACGCCTGGTCCTAGTCCAAGCCCAACTCCGAGTCCTATTCCAGTGCCAGCTACTCCAACACCTAGCGCACCTTTATTTTATAGGTTAATTAGTTGTGACGGTAGTCCAGGATGTTACGAATCATTCTCAAGTGCTCCTGGAGCTAACCAAAGATATATTGGTGGAGCAAGTAATAATATATTCTATTATTATAGTGGAGACTCAGGCTTACCAACAGACCAAGGATCGCCTTGTCAAAATATTCAATTAATATCAAGTGAAACAGGTTGTCCGCCTGCACCAACACCTGCGCCTGTGCCAACACCACAAGCAACACAGGTATATGAAATGAAGAGATGTGATGGTGGTGGAGCTACATATTATGTTGAACTAACACAAACAGGATATCCTCTTAACTTTGCTTTAAGATTAAATGCTCCTGGTTATATGGATGGCACTTATTGTTGGTATATAAACGATACTAACCCGAGTTCAAGCGCAGACTTTAGTGCAACTGTACTGAATCAATACCCAAGCGGGTGTTCTGATGCAGCTTGTACTGCGCCAACTCCTAGCCCAGTCCCTGCTCCTATACCTACGCCAGCACCTATTCCTACGCCAGCACCTATTCCTGTGCCTGCGCCAACTCCAAGTGCTCCAACGTATTTATATGCTAGATATTTAGAATGTAGTGGTGATGTGTTAATTAATATAAGAGCACCATTTGGAACAAACTTAGGAAGCGTGGCTAACGTTTTAGATGTAAGTGGAACTTGTTATGAATATCAAGATGATGCAGGGATAGAAAATACCAACGACTATACAGCGTACACTATTTACGCAAACTGTACAGCGTGTCAAGGAGCTCCGTCTCCAGCTCCAGCGCCTGTGCCAACACCTGCACCTGCAGTAGTATGTAATAGCGTTAGTTTAGAATACATATCTAACACTAGCTTCTTATGTGCTAATTACGCTACCTTCTATATCAATACAAGTGATTTCTGTACAGCAACTACTTTAGACAGACAGAGTGATTGTAATAGATCAGCGTTAGCGGGTTACTACAACAATGGTAGCAGCTACAGACACTGGAATGGTTCAGCATTTACAAGCAACTGTACTACAACAATTTGTCCATAAGATTTTTTATATTTAATTTTATTCAATAACTTTATTTAAATTAAATCAAATCTAATGCATCAGTATAAAAACTTTTTGACTCAAAAAGAGTGTCAAGAATTAATTCAAATGATTGACGCCAACCACACAAGGTCTTCCGTGGTAGAGGGTGGAACAGATAGAACAGCTATATCTAATTATAGAACTTCAAGCACTTGTAATCTAAACACATCCAACGATACTGTTAATAATATTCATAAACGTATTGCCGGTTTATTAAACTTAGATATAAAAAAAGGTGAAGCTATGCAAGGACAGCTTTATGAAGTGGGTCAATATTTTAAACCACACAATGATTTTTTTGCTGGTGATGCATATCAAAAACATTGTTTGGCATCAGGAAACAGAACGCATACTTTTATGATTTATCTAAACGATGGTTTTAAAGGAGGAGGTACAAACTTTCCAAATCAAAACATGGTAGTAGTTCCTGAAACTGGTAAAGCAGTAACATGGGAAAACATAAAAGATGGAAAAGTATTAGAAGAATATATGCATGAAGGTGTTGCCTTAGAAGAGGGAAAAAAATACATTATTACTGCGTGGTGGAGAGAGAATGATTGGGATGGCGCAGGAGATGAAAAATTATATCAAGACTCTTTAAAACCAAAAGTTATTGATAATCCTACTATTAAAACTTTTACTCACAAAGATCAAATACCTAAGTTTACAAAAAATGGTTTTGAAGTAATTAAATGTCCACAGCCAACTTGGAATATAATTAAAGATGCATACGAAATATTAAAAGACAAAGTTACCCCTGAAAACTTTCCAGGTAAAGAAAATGTTATACAGGGAGGTGGAAGTGAATTGTTGTCTTTTGATAACGTACCATCAATTAGAACTTTAATTCACGAACAGCTTTTACCTGTACATAGAAATTGGATTGCTAATGAAATGCACGACGCAATGAAAGACCCCTTAATAGAGCCTTCCTTTGTTTATGGTATTCGTTCTTATAACAGAGGCGCTACCCTGTCGTCTCACGTGGACAGAGTTGAAACTCATCATATATCATCTATTATAATAGTGGATAAAGATTTAGCTTGTGGTTGTCAAAACAAACCTGAAGCAGATGACTGGCCTTTAGATATTCAAGGCCACGACGGAGCATGGCATAAAATTTACGCTCAACCGGGGGACATGATATTGTATGAATCTGCCGTATGTGAACACGCAAGGTTTGAACCTTTTGGAGGAACATTCTTTAGAAACTTTTACGTACACTACAAACTCATTTAAGAGTTGAAAAAATATATTTCATTTGATACGTGGTGGGGTGGTCTAAATAATATCCGTATGACTTATGAAATGATAGCTGCTATTGCTGTTTGCACAAACCGCACAATAATTTTGCCTGAAAAAATATATTGTTTATTCTTAAGCGAGCATCAACTAAAAGATAGCTTTTTTGATTTCTGGGAATTGTTTGATAAAGATTTATTTGTTAAACATTTTAATTGTGTAGACTATAAAGATATACCAGAGTATCAGAAGTATGAATCAGACATACAATACTTTGAAGATATTTGTAAGGACATTAAATGTTTGCCAGAGGGTAACCATCCTAACTGGGGGGTGAATCCTGATACATATAACAAACCTATTGATGTTAGTAAGTTTGATTTAAACAACAAGTTTATTCATTTTCCTAGAAATCTGTTTGGGCATTGGTATCATTTAGTTACTGGGATAACAGACGCTAATCGAATTAAAATAAAACACAGTTTAAAAAACGGATTAAAGATTAGGGATAAATACGATATGGGTTTACTAGACAGGCCTTACAATGCTATTCACGTAAGGAGTGGAGACTTTCATCAGACAAGAACCCACAGCACTACAGAATTATTTGGCAACTTAAGATCAATGGTAGATAGATATTTGGACACCTCATATCCTTTGTTTATTGCTACAGATGAACAAGATAGAAAACACTTTGAGTGTTTAAACGGGTATGAATGTTATTACTTAAATGACTTTATGGAGACTGATATGGTATCTTCCGTAGCAATAGATACGTTGATGTGTGCTAATGCAAGATTGTTTTATGGAAGTAGATATTCTACTTTTACTGATTATATAAATGTGTTAAGATATTATAATAATAAAATAGATTGTAGTAAAACTTTATTGAACTATACTTTTACAGGACAAGAAAAGTTTAGCTGGGAAAATAGTTTTGTAGAAGAATACTAATGAAATATAATTTAGGTTTATTTGGAAGTCATAACTCTGCTATTGCTATTGCTGTAGATGGAGAAGTAAAAGAAGTAGTGGAACTTGAAAGATGGGTTGGAATAAAAAATGCAGCATTTGCTTATCATTTCCCAATTGATAATCCAAGTAAAACATTAATAGAAATTTTAAATTATTTCAAAAACAAATATGGAGCAGAGACTTATAACACGGTTGCATTTAATTCTGATAATGATTTACACAAGATTATTAAAGCCAATAATTACCAATACGTTCCTCACCATACAGCACATTGTGCTAATGGTTTATATCAATCAACTTTTAATAAAGCTTTAGTTGTTAGTTTTGACGGTGGTAGTGAAGAAGGATTTTTTAAAATATATGAAGCAGAAAAAGGATTAGACCCTGTGCTGATAAATAATGTGGGTATAGATTTGTGTGTTCCTTATGCAGCAGTTGCGCATTACTTAGAGCCAATAAGAACAGAGGAAAATTGGTGGTGGGGGAACTTAGTATATGCAGGAAAAATAATGGGGCTGGCAGGATTAGGTAAAGTGGATTATGGTTTAGTATCAAAGTTTTTTAGTTATTATTTAGGACAAAGCGTAGATAATGTAAATGTAGCTCATGAAAGATATCAAGCGTTAAACATAATAGGTAAGCCAGAAGACATAGCGGCTACATCTCAATTTGTTTTTGAGCAGGTGTTTAGCAGTATAATAAATGGGTATAAAAATAATTTACCTTTAATTTTTTCTGGAGGAGGCGCAATGAATATAATCAATAACTCTAAACATAATGCTTTTGTATCTCCCAATCCCGACGATAGAGGTATTGCGTTAGGATGTTTGCTTCATATATTAAAGCCTAAAAAAATTGTAGACAGTATGTATATAGGTATGTCTTGGAATGACGATACATACAACCCTTTAGATCCTAGTGAGTTTGCTAATAAACTTATCGACGAAAAGATTATGGGTTTAGTTCAAGGAAATTCAGAGCATGGAGCTAGAGCATTAGGGAATCGTTCTATAATATGTTTGCCTAAAAAAGGAATGAAAGATAAAATTAATGCAAGAGTAAAATTTAGAGAACCTTACAGGCCTTTTTCTCCTATGTGCAGGGAAGAAGATAAACACAGGTGGTTTAACTCTAATAGCAACACCATGTGGATGGCTCATAATGCAAGGGTTATTAATCCATCTGAATCTATAGAATCTATAATTCATTATGACAGCACTGCTCGTTTGCAAACAATTACTCAAGCCTCTAATCCATACTTGTATATGGTATTATCTGAACTAGCTAATAAAGGCGTTGACCCTATAGTTTTAAACACCTCATTTAACAAGCAGGGCAAGCCTATTTTAAACACAATGAACGAGGCTAAATGGATGTTAGAAAACACAGGACTAGATGATTTAGTGGTTTTATGAAAAGTATATTTTTAAACATAGCGAGCTACAGAGACCCAGAGTTATTGCCATCTATTACGGATTGTATTAACAGGGCTAAGGTTCCTGAAAGAATTTTTTTTGGTGTCCACGAGCAAAACGACCAACACAATACAAGCCTTGATAAAATAGATAATTTAAAATATAAGTATATACATTTTAAGAAAGCTAAAGGCACAGGTTATTCAAGAAATTACATAAATAAAAATTTATATGATGGTCAAGATTATGTATTACAAATAGATAGTCATACACGTTTTATTCAAGATTGGGATGAAATGTATATAGAAGATTACCTTCAATTTAATGAGGAAGTAATACTTACTGGTTTTCCTCCACAATATAAACTAGGAGATTTATATGATGATTATAAAATCTATCCATCTAATAATGCAGTAAAGCCAAAGCATATCACACCTAATTATAAAATACTTTCTGAGTCTAATCCTTTTTATACGGATTATATACAGACGTATGTGGCTTCAGGGGCTAATACTTTTATGCCTAAATCGTTTATAGAAAAATCTGTATTTGAATTATACGTAGATCCTTTTGCTGACCAAGAAATAATTTCTTTAGCAGCACACCTTTTCGGATATAAAATGTTTGTCACACGAAGACCTAAACTATTTCATTGTTACGCTAACAATCTGAAAGGCAGTGATGAAAAGTTTAGACCACTCATTATAGATGATTTAAAAATTACTAACTTTGAGGTAAATTTTACTCTGGCGTTTAAAGATTGTAAAACTATAAACACCACGGAAAGTTGGATTAACTTAATTAAAAATCAAATATGATACTAGAAAAAATAAAATTAAATTTCGACTACTCACATTTTCTTGCTGAAAAACAAGATTATAATTTTCATAAAGGTTCTTGTATCTCTTATCAAAGGGAAGAGCAAAATGATTTATATAATGAATATGGTGATGGGTATTCTTACGATAAAAACAATACTATAATACAACAGTTATGGTATGATATTGAAGACCCTATCTTTGATGGTTGGGAAGATCAATTAGATATGGATATCAAAACCGTATCTACTATTATGCAGCCTCCTGGCAATGTTGTTACTCTTCACAGAGATACATTTTTTAAATTTAAAAAGCTTTATCCAGACGACAAGAGAACTAAAGTGAGGCTTAATTTATATTTAGAAGACTGGAAGATTGGTCACATGATTCAATACCAAGACATTCATAATAATAAAAAATGGACTACTTCTGTAGATTGGAAAGCAGGAGATGGTTTGCTGTGGGATAGCTCTGTATTGCACCTTTCTTGTAACGCTGGTCAAAAAGATAAATTTACTATGCAGGTCTCAGGATTTAGAAGAGATTAAGAATTTTAAACCATAGCAATTAAATTCGTATTTTTGTATATTATTAATAATATATGGCTTGTGTAACGTATGATATAATCTGTCCTATTGGGGCAGTAGGAGGAGAATGTACTTTTTCAATTAATTGTTGTGACGGAACTAAAACATCTGTTACAATTCCTGAAGAGGATACTCAGCAAGTATGTTTAGAGGTGCCTGCTAATATAGTGGTTACTTCGATATCGGGATCATACAGTACAACAGGAGCTTCGTGTGCTACTAACTGTGGTTATGCCGACCCTACCCCTGTACCCACGCCTACACCAGCCCCAATCCCTACACCTGGACCTAGTCCAGTTCCTGTTACACCGACTCCAGTTGCGCCTGGACCAACGCCCGTTTATTATTATTGGGCTGCTACAGCTTGTGATGGAAGCAACACCACTACATTTAGAACCACGGATTCAAATGTTGGAAACACATTATTGTCAGTATACGGAATAGGCGGAGATGGTTTATGTTATGAAGTAGAATCAGGAGCCGCAACGAACACGAATGATATAGTGTCAGCATACGCAGATTGTGCGGACTGTTGTGTAAAAGTACCATCTAGTCCTTCTTGTACACCAACTCCTTCGCCTGCGCCAGGCCCTTCACCTATACCTGTTGCCCCTGTTCCTACGGTAGCTCCCTCTCCATTAGTTCCAGATTATTGTTTGGGTGGAGAAAATGCGGTAACCATACAATTTGTTAACACAGAAAACAGGTATGTATTTAATGGAAATTGGGGTCAATATGGAGTAGAACTTGGAACGTATGTTTTAAAAAATGTTCCCGCAGCACACCCAATCGCAATTTTAAACTATGGTAAAACTTCACTTATTACATACACAGGTGCTACAAATGCTGGTACAGGTACAGCGCCTGATGGTAATACGTATGATTATTTTTATGGAGATGTAACTATAACTGTAACGGGAGATTTTCAAGTAGTAAGCTATGCTTGTTTATATCACGGGTATATGGGTGGTGTCTATAACTTATATTACAACAGTAGTGTGTGTAGTTCTCCTACCCCTAGTCCTTCTCCTGTTCCCACAGCAACACCTGCGCCAACAAGCATTGTGCCGCCCATACCTTCACCTGTTGATACTGAGTATACATTAACGTACAGTCAATCCTCAAAAGGTTGGCCGTCTTTTTATTCTTATATACCAGACTTAATGATGGGTATGAATAATTATTTTTACACATTTAATGGCGGCAATTTATTTCAACATAATATAAATGAGACGAGGAATAACTATTATGGAACTCAATACAATTCACAAATAACAAGCGTGTTTAATCAGAACCCTCTTGAAAACAAAATATTTAAAACAATGAACTTAGAATCTGACTTAGCTTGGCAAGCAGTAGCTGAAACAGATATACAGCAAAACGGATTTATTGATGACAATTGGTTTGTCAAAAAGGAAGGTGCATACTTTGCTTATCTTAGACAAACAGGAGATGTGCCAGCACTTCAAGGACAATACGCAATGAGATCAGCTAATGGTATAGGAAGGTCTAGCACTTATTCTGTAAATGGAACAACAGGTACACTGAACTTTAGTATTAATCCTCTTGTGTCTATTGGAAGTATTATAAGTATAGGAGATTATTTATATTTCTCTCTTCCTTCGTATACCACGATTAGTTTAGCGGGTGTGGTTACAAACATTCAAGTAGATTTACCAAACAATATAAATAGAATCACTATATCCACATCAGTTACAGGCTCTTCTCCTTTAACTATAAATGATGCATACATCTTGTTTATTAAAAACGCAGAAGCAGAATCACATGGTTTACTGGGACACTATTGTATCTTTACTGTTACAAATACTAGCACCGCAGCTACTGAATTGTTTGCTATTGAATCCGAAGTAATGAAAAGCTATCCGTAAAAATTAGTATCTTTACACTAGTATGGAGTTTAGTATAAGAAAATTAAATCCATCTGATTATGAAGATGTATTAGTAGGGTGGTGGAAAGATTGGGGTTGGCAGGCGCCAGCTAAAGATTTTTTACCAGATAATGGAGAAGGCGGATTAATGGTAATGTTAGATGATAAGCCTGTTTGCGCAGGATTTACTTATGTTACAAACTCAAAGGTTAGTTGGGTAGATTGGATTATATCGGATAATAAAATAGAAGATAAAGCATTGAGACACGAGGCAGTTAAATTTTTAGTAAGCACATTAACAAATATATGTTCTAAAAACGGTGGATATATCTACGCCTTGCTAAGACACGATGGTTTAATTCAAACTTACGAAGACCTTGGATATGTAAAGGGAGATAGTTATACACACGAAATGATTAAAAAAATATAATATGGCAGCATTTACTACAATAGCCACGCTTGGAGCTGCGGCAATAGGTTCTGGAATGAGCTTTGCCGAGGCTGGCAAACAAAGAAAAATACAAAGTGATGCAGAAAAAGCAGCACAAAAAGCATTTGATGAAGCTAAAGCAAAATTGGATGTGAATTATTTAGAAGGATTAGCAATAGCAAAAGAGCCTTATGAATTAGAAAGGGAGTCTTTGCTTCAGACAGGGGCAGCCGCTTTACAAGCTGGTGTTGAAGGAGAAACAAGGGGTGCAGCCGCAACAGCAGGACAGGTCCTAATGGCTCAACAAGCAGGTGCCGCTCAACAAAGAGCAGCTATGTCACAGGAAATGCAACAACTACAGCAGTTAGCAGCTCAAGAAGAATCTAGGCTCCAAGGCGCAAGAGTTGATTTAGATTTAGGCGAAGCGATAGGACAACAACAAAGAGCTCAGCAAGCACAACAATCAAGAGCTTCAGCAATGAACGCTGGTATTGGTGGTCTTTTTAGTATAGCAGCAGCAGGTATGGAGTCGGCAGATTTGTTTTCTGGAAAAGAAGGATTACAACAAGCAAAACAATTTACAAAACAACAGAACCCTAGTCGAAGAATAAGAAGATTGGGTAATGCTAATATTCAAAGTGTTGGATTGCCAGCAGAATACAATCCTAATTATATGGCGGGGGTTGGCTTGACGGGGCAACCTGGTTTATTTGCTCCAATTTTAAAACGAGATTAAATTATGGCATTAGGATACGGATACGTAAGAGATGATGACCCAGTACAGGTTAACTGGGCTGAGATAAGCAAGAACTTTACTGACAGAATTAAGGCTGACCAAGTTGATCGTCAGAAACGTAAGGATGACATTCAGGAAAAATATAATGACTTACAGAAAGACTTAATAAATAAACCTCAAGGGTATAATACAGACCTAAACAAAGTTGTTGGTTCGTTTTCTGGACAAGCATCTTCTGCATCTTTAGATTTATTAAATAAATTAAAGTCAGGTCAAATTACTGAGCAAGAATATTATACTAAAAGAGCTAACCTTAAGAGTAGCACTGAGAACTTTTTTCTTTATTCTAAAAACTTTAATGATAACTATGGAAGGTTGATGGAGCTTGCTAGGTCTAATGATCCAAATAAAAAACTATCTGCTGAGTCAATGTTTCAGCTTCAGATTGCCTCCGATATGTTAGATTTTAAAAACACAACTGCTATTGTTGACCCGGGAACCAATGAGTTAATACTAGTAAAAACAGATGAAGATGGCAATCCGACTAATGAAATAGTTAATGTAAGTCAGCTTGGGTATTTATCATCAGATGAAAAGCTGTCCTATAATTACAAAAACCTTATATCTGAAAATTTAAAAAACAGAGGTGTAAAAAAATATACTGATGATAAAGGCAATATAATAACTACAATTCAAGGTGTAACGGTTACACCTGAAACTGCCAATGCAGCTTTAGATGGATTAGCAGAATCTATTGTAGGAGACCAATCGCAAATGATTAGTATACTAGCTCAAAATGGTTACACGTTTACTAAAGACCCAAGTAAAAAAGATGACGAGAAGACAATGTATTATGATATGAATACAAATGAGTACTCTTTTGATACAGATGCTGCGTTAGCTTTAGTCACAGATGAAATTAATAATTCAATATCTGTGTCCGTTGATACTTCTAAAGTTCAAACACAAGCAGATATATTAAAAGAAGGTTTAGAAATTGAGGCGCTAAATAATCAAGTTGAAATTGGAGATATTAAAATAAGTGATGCTATTAAAAATTCAGGTAACGATATTTCTACTTTAAATCCGCAATTAGCTGCAGATATAAAAAATTCTTTAGGAGACGACTTCAATACTAATTATGAAGATAGTCGTAAAGGATTTTTAAAAGGAGCTTCAGGAAAAACTAAGAATGCAATTGATGCTAGTATAGCAGCATTAAATGAGTACGGCGCATGGGCTGGAGTGACGGTTGCTAGAAAAGGAGATTCTATTATCTTTAGCACTCCTGTGTTTGATGTAAACGGAAATATCTTAGATGAACCTTTCTCATTACCTTTTAATATATCTGAAATTAAATCAGGACAGCAATTGCAAAATAATATGCAGGCTTTTATAACTAATTTTGTTGATGCTCAATATATAACTAACGCATATGAGACTGGAAAATTTACAGAGCCAGTAATTGACGACCAAGATAAAATTCTACCATTTTTTGAATGGGCGAAGTTAGAAGAAAATATAGGAAAAAACATAGTAGACTATTTTGATTTTTATAAAATAACACCAGCGCAATAAATGGAAATTACAGAATTGTTTGAAATATTACCAAAGGGAATTTTTAAATCATCTGATGAGCTTCAAGTTTTTATTAATGAACAAGGAGTGGATGACTTATACCCTTTTATTAACAAACAAGCATTTCCAACTCTTGAAGATTTTCAAGTTTCATTAAAAAAAAACGACAATCAAGAAATAAATACGGATTTACAATCTCAGGATGGTTCTTCGGAGCAGTTAGATCTGCCTGAATATTCAGTAGAAGAAGAAGGTTTCTTTGAAAGAAACTTAGGTAGGGGTGGTATTACAGACTTATTAGACGATACTACCAATAGTATTAGACAAGGTTTGGCACAAGGCTCTAGTATAAAAGAAGCGCTAAGACTTCAACGAAAAGGTTCTAGGGCAACAAAAGAAGACATTGATAAATATGAAGAGGCTGTAAGAAAAATGCAGTCTATTCCTGTTACTGATGAGCAAAGAAGTTTTAATAAAATTTATGAAGAAAATGATAAGTCTTGGTTAGGATTTGCAAAAGGTATTTATAAAAATCCATCTGTTTTCTCATCAGTTGTTCTTCAATCAGCCGCAAGTATGCTAAATCCATCCGTAGCGTTTGGTACTATTAAAGGTGGGGTTATTGGAGCTATTACTGCAGGAGCTGCAGGTGCTGCAGGAGGTGCAGCTTTTGGTGGTCCTGGAGGTGCAGCGGCAGGAGGTGTAGCAGGTTTACAACAAGGTGGTAAGTATGGAGCAATTATAGGATTAACAAATACATTAGAAGGAGGACTTGCCTTTACTGAATTTTTACAAGAAGAAATAGAAAAAAAAGGATTAGAGTTTGATGACGATGGTATAGCAGCCATATTAAATGATGATGAAGCATACAGAAGAGTGAAGTCAAGAACAAAAAAGAGAGGTTATTCAATAGGTTTAGTAAACGCCATAACATACGGTATAGCAAGCACCTTAGCAAGGAGTGGACGAAACATTAAAAGATTAGGAAATTTAAAAATTGGTAAAGTTAAATTGCCCACAAGTAAAATACTCCCTAGTCCTCAAACTGCAATAAGATCAACAACAGAAATGATTGGTGGAGGTTTAGGTGAGGTGGCTGGTAGAGCGGCAGCGGGGCAAGAAATGGACGTGGCTGAAATTGGATTTGAAGCTCTTGGTGAACTTGGTTCTCCTGAAGCAATCATTCCACTTTTTAGAAACTCTACCTACACAATAGATGGGGAAAATGTAACACGAAATGATGTAATAGATGCAATTAGAGGTCCTAGACAAGATTTGTTAGGCATGGACATAACGATAAAAAATGATACAACACTGGATAATGATGTTAAAGTTGTTATGGAAAGAGCTTTAATTGAAAAAAGAGTTAAAGAGGGGTTAACAGCAGCTCAAAATGAAAACATTACAGCTGAGCAGATGAATCAACTAATTGATTTAAACTTAGAATATGAAACATTAGTAGCAAGTAATACCCCTGAAGGAAAAAGAAACGCACAAAAAATAGATGAACAAATACAAACAATAACAAATGCCATTCAAGAGTCAAGCACAGAGGAGATACCTCTATCGAAACAACCCGAAACTAGCCCAACAGTGGGAACAGGAGACACCGAAGGGACAGCCACTCCCGGAAAGATTGCGCCCGAGTCAATCAAAGACAGTGAGGAACAAACCCAAGAGAGCGAGAATGAGATTGAAATATCAGAGGATGAGATAGAAAGTCTAGCTCAAGACATAGAAAGAATAGAAGACGAGGGAACATTCAATGATAATATAGGAGAAAAAGCATACAAAGATGACCAAGAAGGGATGATTAAAATTGATGACCAAAATGAAAACACTCTTGTCTTTGAAACTAATAGTCAAATAGTTGAATTGGGGAATGTAGATGAGATAGGCAATGATATAGTAGCAAGTAAGGGTTTAACCTTGACACCACCAGAGGGGGTTGATGTAACTAAAGTAGATGATGCAGCAGATGTTGTGGATATAGATGGTATTAAGTATAAAATTATAGGTCGTAGAAGAGATAAGAAAGGCAAAGCGGTGGTGAGAGTTAAAGAAATAGAAACGGGATTAGACAGAAGATTTGTAGGACCTAAAGCAGAGCGTATATTAAAAGATCAAGCTTTGAAAAAATCTTCAACACCCCCTCTTGTATCTGTTACTTTAGAAAGAGTTCAGACAACTCAGCCAGAAATTAATCAGGTTATCTACGAGCAAAAATCTTTAAATGAAATTATTGAATTAGAAAAAAAAGCAGAACAAGAAGTAAAAGTTTTTGAAAAGAAAGTGTTAGAAGAAATGGTTGCTGAGACTATAAATAAAGATTTAGTCCAAGTAAAGGAAAATATTTTTCAAGTAACACAACAGCCTAATGGAGAATTTAAAGTTTCTCAAATGAGAGAAGATGGCAAACTTGTGGGAAGATTTGATACGCAAACAAGAAGTGCTGCTATTAGTAAATTTAAACAAGAAAAAAATAGACAAGAAAAAGCTCTAATTAAAAAAGCAGACAAAAAGGTAAACGAATTTAAAAAGAAGCAAGAGGATAAAATTATTCAATATCTTGATGACTTGATTGAGCAAACCTCAACTAAAGGAAGATTCTTTGATGCAACTTTAGGTATTACTTATACCGTTTTAAATAGTTCATTAAAAATAATTAAAGCTGCTTATAAAGCAGGAAAAAGTTTAGCTGAAGCTATGGCGGATGGTCTTAAGTTTTTAAAAGATCAAGGTTATGCTCCTAATGAAATAGAATACAAAAGGTTTGTATTAGAAAGTTTTACAAAACCTACACCTCCAAAAAACAGAATTACTAAAGCAAAAGAAAAACCACGTGAAGAAGACCCTGCTGCATTAAAAGCGACAGTTCCGCCTAAACCAACAGAGCCAGCTCCAACAGTATTCGATGAAAATGTACAGGAAGGATTAGATCAAATGATTCCAGTAATAGAAACTATTAATAAAGCTACTATAATAGAAAATTTAGAAAACCTTCCCTCAATAGCAAAATCTTTGTTGCGTGATAAAGGTAATGTAAAATTAGAAAAAGCAAGAAGTACACCAGGGATTTACTTTGACCAAGCTTTAGGCGTTAACAACAGTACAGTTTTAAGTGATAATTCAGTAGAGGTACTTGCGGAAGGATACGGTCAATATGAAGGAGCGTTTGAAAAAGTTCAGGCAGTGGTTGAAGAAGAACAAAAAAAAATAGCTAAACTATCTTTAAAAAATAAAAAATTAGAAAAGTTTGCAACGGTTGCTGGGGTAGACAGAATGAGAAATAAACAAATGGTTGACAATATGCTTATTCTTTTTTATATGGATGTAAGACAAGCTGAGTTAAACAAACTTCCTAACGGTGAATTTAGTGATTTTTCTCCTAATCCTTTGGTAACATTAAACATGTCTATCGAAGCAAATCCAGCTCCTGAATCTAGAACCCTTAAAAAATTTAAAAGTAAATACGTTAAAAACGGGGAAATAAAATCAGAAGATATTTTAAAAGATTTTAATCCTCAACAAAAAGAAGTTTTAGAATCTATAGATAAAGAAAATAAAAAATTAGAAAAAATTGCAATTGAAACTAGAGAAAGAAATGGTGAAACTTTAACACCTATTAAGGGGTATTTTCATAGAATTGTTTTAACAAAAGATAATGAATCTGAAAGAGTAAAAGTTCAAAAACAGGGGGAAATGGTTAGTGATAGAAAATTAAGATCTGATGCTTTAATAGATAGAACTAAGGGAAGTAAACCTATAAATTACAATCCTTTTCTTTCATTATTAAGAGGTGCACAGCAAAGTTTTATTGAGTATTATATTTTTCCTGCTGCTGATACAGTGCAAGATATTACAGAAAATTTAGTTGAAACATTTAAAGATGGAAACGAGGGCCAGGTTGCTGCAGTTAAAGCATTAGACGCAGCTATGAAAGAAAATATAAAAACTATTTATCTAAATACATTTATGGGCGCTAACAATCTTAGTGTAACTAAGGTCGCAGGTAGAGAGGTAGTAAAAAATATGTATAGAGCAATGTTGGGTTCGGCTACAAGATTTATGTCTGAACTTTTAGGAAATACGATGATGTTTGTTACGCAAGATCCTGTCATAATTAAAAATGCATATACTAAATTTTCTCCTTTGACTATGACTATGAAAAATAGAAATAAATACAAAGATGTTCTTTTTAATTTAAAATCTACAGAAGCTAGAAAAATAGGAAAAAGAAGAACAGGAACAGCAGCAACCAATAGAGCTATAGATGTAAATGATTATTTAAATTTAGGTCAATCTACAAATCAAATGATGTCAGGTCCTGTATTTGAAAAAATTGAACAATTATTAAAATTTGGCCCTAAACAATCATATAATGCCATCGGAGCTATTGGGGATTTTTTAATGGGTGGTTCTGATAAATTAGTCACTACTCCTGTTTGGGCTTCAAAATTTGCATTTGAGTTTGAAAAAAGTGTAAAAAAATATAACAATGAAGATATTTCTTTTGAACTTGAAGATTATGATGCTATAGCTGACGGTACTTCAAAGTATTTGACAGACCCAAAGTATAAAAAAGCTTTAATAGAAGCGAGACGAAAAGCGGATAGAATGGTAGCATCTTTTGTAACGTCTGGAAATCCTATAAAATCTATTCTTAAAAACAGAAGAAGGTCTTTTGGTATGGACACTACTTTTAGAGATTATTATAGAATCTTAAATTCGTTTATGGCTAATTATACTTTAAATGAATATGCACAAGCTAGATTTGCTATAGGTGCATTATATAAAAGTGGGTATTACTCAAAACCCGTGGCTTCAAAATATTTAGCAGGTGTGCTTGGCCGTATGTCTTCTTATGTAATATTATATGGGTTATTAAATAATTTAATGGATCCTTTATTTGGAGCTCCTGAAGAAGAAGAAGATCCTTTAGACCAACAAATATACAGACAACTAATTGGTTCATCTTTAACTTTACTTTTTAGAGGTGGTTTAGGTAATATACCATCACTTCCTGTTAATTTAATAATTGAAAAATTAAATGAAGAATATCTTGAGGGGTTAAGAGATGGAAAACCTTATGATGCTTATGACAATTCAATTGTTTACAGTTTAATAAGCTTAGAAGATTTAGCCTCTAAAGATTTAACTGACATTGTAGCGCCTATCTTAACAGGTCCTCTTGCTCCATTAGCTAAAACATCAGTTAGAGCTGTTTCATTAGCACAAAAAATGTTAACTAGCAAGAAACAATCAACCGTAGACAAGGCTTATGAAGAACTTGTAGATAGAATTATTTCACAAGAAGTTCCTGGAAACTTTGGTATGATTCCTTTTTATAAAGATGCTAGAAGAATAGCTTTGAAAAAACGATTTCCTAAAAAAGCTCCTAGTTCCTCTGGAAAATCTAAGGGAGGGATTCAAAGAAGAAACTAATTAAATAAGTTCCAAAAGATAACGTATAGTATCACTGCGTTTATTATAAAGACAATCATAAAGTTTAGTTGAGGCTTTGAGTATTTATATTTCATTCTCTAAAGAATCGGTAATGGTCTTAAGTTGTGTGGTAATCTTAGAAACCTCTCCCTTTAAAGCACCATACTCATGGTCAATTAGCAGTTCATATATATTGTTTACAGACTCATGAAGATCATTCATAATATAATTTATATTACGGATGCGTTTCTTTTCTAGTGGAGAGATATTCATAATTACTTTATTTCTCTTAGCATCATTCCGCCCCAATACTCATCGAGTGATTTAACTGCTCTGTAAATTTTACGTGATTGTTTGTGTGTGGTATCAAGCTCTGTCTTAGTTGAGTCCTTTCCTTGATTGCAATACAGCTCGGCGTCTATCTCAAATAAAGCGTCGATTTTTCTTTTGTTGCTCCAACTTGTAAAGCTTAAAATTTTATCTATATCATCTATATTGTAAGACATAAGTATACCTGATACTTAAAGTTAGGAAATTTTTTCTAACATATCATTTATTTTATCAAACTTTTCCTTGAGATAACTTGTTTGAGGTACGTATCCATATTCCTCCCTGCACTCTTTAAAGATTTCTTTTAATTGTGATTTAATAATAAAATTTAAATGTTGATTCTTTTCTTTTAAATTAATATTTTGATTTACGTACCTATAATATTTTGATTTTAAATCATTCTGGTTTCGTATGTTGATAAAATAATTAACCTTTAGTCTATCATACATTTCCTCATAAGCATTGACATAATAAAAGTCATTATTAAAAACAATACCTTCAAAAACTTTTAAACCATGAAGCACGGTGGCGTGGTTTTTACGTAAACAAGAACCTATTTCAGCTAGAGAGTGTGAAGTTAGATCTTTACATAGTCTATAGTAAACAGCTCTAGCGTAAACCAAACTACGATTCCTACGCTTGGTTCTAATATCGGTGTCGAATGTAGACATGACCTCATTTCTTATTACTTTTAATTTAGTTCTGTCTTTAAAATTATTGTTTATCATTAGTTATAGTTTTGTTTAGGTTAATGTAATCTAAGTAATCGTCAGAGTCTATGACGTTAAATTTAAAGAACAGCGGATGCATTGATTTGCTGTTGAGGTATTCTACACTAAAAAATAAAGGACTCTTTAGCTCTACTACTCCAGCTACCAATCCAAATCTTTTAGCAGGCATAGACATTCTATTCTCCTGGTACATCTCTTCAGCTAAACGATCTAACTGCATGATAATGCCTGCGCTATAAATAGAAGGTAAGTTTTCTAGTTGTTCCAGAAAAGTTTCCTCCATCTCATAATAGTGTTCATCCCCTGTATATTTCTGCGGTAAATCCATATTGTCTTAATTCTTTTAAACGATACTCCTGAAGCTTAGACACCCTACCCTTCTTGGTTTTGATTTCGTAAAACTCAATCCCATACTCTGGGTGCAATGCAACAACATCTGGTATACCATTCTTATTAGTCTTTATTAATTTTAAAACATAGTAACCATCAGCCTCCAACTCTTTTATTTTCTTTGTCTGAATCTGTTGCTCTGTCATAATATAAATTTAGTTAATCTTTTGATTCCTTTTTTTTACTCAAATAATTTAATTTGTGATTTATGACAATTAATTCTATCTTCTGCTATTTTACAATACTTTTTATCAACCTCGTAAGACACGGAATTATATCCTAAACTTTTAGCTACATAAGAAGTTGTACCTGATCCTGCAAAAACATCAATTATTGTCTCCCCTTCTTTAGCTGTTAATTTAATTATTTTATTTATTATTTCTTCAGGTATTTGACAAGGATGTTGAGTTTTCTCTTTACTTACATTTTTAATTTGATTTACAAACCACCAGTCATATAATCTTGCTCCTGTTTTACCTTTAGCAATTTCTTTTTTTATTCTTTTATCATTTAAGTTTTTGTATGGCTGTTTAACTTTATTAAAATCAGGTTTGCATCCCCACCAACTAATCAACCTGCTTTGTTTAGCAGTATTACTGTTGTATGTCCAACAAACTACTTGCTCACATTTTTCCTTTATAGCTTTAGGTAATAAGTTAATGGTTTCTTCAGGATAGTGAATAATTACACAAGGCGTTGGTATTTTAGATAGAAGCTCTACATAATCTTCTTCAGATATTCTATCCTTATATTCATTATAACTATATCCTTGATTATATGGAGGGTCAGTAATTGTGAGACCTTTAGGAATTTTACAATTTCTAAAATCTTTGTTTATTATTAGTGTTTTAATCATAATTATTTTGCCTTGACTTTTTCCTTCTCAGCATCTGCTTTTAATTCTTTCAATGCCTTATCATAACCTTTCATTCTCTTGATGGTTTCTAGTGTACCCACCGAAAGGTTTTTAAGGTTATACATTTCCTGTATTACCTGTTGCATAATTTCGTCAAGCTTGTTGACTTTGTTCATCATCTCAATTAATGTTTGTTCTTTCATATTTATATTTATATTTATATTCCGCAGTAACCTGAATCACAATCTGTAAAATCTGATTCAAATAATTGATACTGAAGTTTAGTTTTTTTAATATCTAAATAACTTACATTTTTTTTAAATGTATTTTTTTTATTTTCATTGTATTCTTGGTTAATAAACCATTCAAATTTATTAGGATGTTTGTCAGACATTAATTTTAAAAGCATTTCATTTCTATGAAAACAACCAACGCAATTATTCATATACGCAAACCTAACTTCTTTATCATTCCAGAATAACTCAATCTCATCTTTATAAATATTGTCATTTATTAAAGGAAACTCAGGTTTTTGCCACTCTATATTAGCCCATTTGTTTTGAGTTTTTCTTTTACCAACAATATCTTTCATTTCTATATTGCCATTTGCATTTGTTCTTTTAATCATATTGTTAGCTCTTCTACCCTCGTTAGCCCTATACCCTATTCTAACCTTAACAACCTCCTTAATGTTTTTTTTCCACCAATTAAATATAGGTTTCAATTTTAATTCCGTGGTGCAAAATCTTTGTGTTACATTGGGAAGATATTGATTTCTGTTAATAATTAAATCATCAAAAGATTCTCCAGCCACCCAACTAATTTCTTTTCCTATATACTGTTCTAAATCAAACATTGTATAGACAATCATATCTTCTTCTAATGTTCCTATAAACTCCTTGCTTATTTTGTCTGACACTTTTTGCCTTAATTTTTTATCAGGAAATTTGCAATCATTATCTCTTGTTGTCACTAAAGCAAAAACATTATAGTCAGCAGGATATTTAACCGCAACATAAGAGGATGTTTTACCCCCGCTTAAACTATTCATTGTTTTCATATTTATAAACTTAGTAAATCTTTTTCAAAATGTTTTAACGTGTAATCTTTTTTCTTAGTGACTGCTCGGTATATCTTTTCCTCAATACCTTTCTCTGAGAATATCCAGTACACATCATTCTGGATAGAGTCTTTGGTTGTCATACGATCACGTGACTGCCAATAGCTTAGGGCAGAGAAATCTATGTTGTAATTCACAAGACAATCCGCTTCCTTTAAACTAATCCCCTCACGCCCACTCACCACCTGGAGAGCTATGTTCTTATCAGTGGTTTTAAACTCATTCAAATCATTTGTTAGGTCATCGCCGTAGACCTCTTTTAAGGCGTCATACTCGGCTTTAAACTTATAGAATATACCTATCTTCTGATTCTTAAATTGAGTCCGTATAAACTCAGCTTTCGATAGGTCTATCACAGTTGCTTTTCCGCTTTCAAACTTTACAGTTCCAGAGAAGAGTTGATGTAATTTAGACATCAGCTTTACACCCGTGTCTGCCAACACCACCTCGTCTGTTCCCTCGATAACTAAATTCTTTTTAAGTTGCTTGACCATGTTGTAGGTAAGGTCAGACATCTTAACTTTCAATACCTTTTCAATGGTCTCTACCTTAAACCCCGCCTCCTTCTGAGTATAGCTAATCATATATGGTTTCATCTGATCCAATATGGATTGCTTCCCACTAGAGTAATTATTATGAGGCATACCCCCAATTCTTATTTGCACCACATTCACATAATGTTTAGCGAACTTATAAAAGTTGGTGTAGTTTCTAAAAGGATTGTGTGGACAGGCATACACCTGGTGATACATCTGACTAAAAGATTCTGGAGTCGGAGTTCCAGACATCAAGATAACAAATGGATTCTGCTTTTTAATAATCTGATTTATCATCTTAGTTCTCTTGCTCGGCTTAGGATACGCACCCATACCATGAGCTTCATCCAGGACTATGCATTCATACTTACCAGCAACCTTATGTAAACTCTCGTAGTTAATTACAGTTAAATGAAACTTAGGTCTAAGTAATTTATAGTCATCCTCTATGGAGGAGATTGCTTTCTTCTTAGTTACGAATAACATATTGTCTACGCCTAGCTTCTGAGCCGTACCCATAGCAGTCAAAGTCTTTCCTGTTCGCACCTGCATAGACAGGTAAACAAACCCATACTTAACAAGCACATCAAACGCCTTGTCAATAATTTCCGATTGGTAGTTTCTAAATTTCAAAATGGTATATAATTTGAATCATCCTCGTCTTTTTCTTCCTCTTTAGCGTTCATAACTATCCACTTGCCAACTAAGTCTCTTCCCTCCTGTGGTTTCTCTCCTGTTTTGTAAACACAATAAGCATTGATCCATTTGTAGAACCTCTGCCTGCTTATAGTCATCTTAGACTTCGGCCCATAGTCAGGATACTCATTTATAAAATCAAAGTACACCTCGTTCAAATGTATGGTTATCTCTGGTGCTATCTTTAAGTTTGGCTCCGCACCCTCAAGCAATCCACACCACTCAATAAAATCATGACTCGTCTCGGCAGAGAGCTGTCTAATCTTTAGATTAACAAACTCACTCTGGATTAATCCTTGCTTTAAATAAAGTTGAATGCATTGAATCATATAGTTATCAAACACACACCACTCATCATCATCCCAATCTCCAAAGAATAATCTGCCAAACTCATCTTGTGGTGTAAAGTTTTTATTGTAATGTTGGTGAAGCTCTAGCTCCCACTTCCTTCTTTGAAAGGAGTTCCCAGCCCCTTTGATTGCATAATTTGTCGTGATAGATATCTTAGGACTCTTGCTAAATGGAATCTTTATCGCATCCTTATTCTTTTTCTCAAGAGTTAATCCTTCTGTTACCACACTAAACAATCTTTCAAAGTCAAAATACTTCTTTACATCATCAAAGCAAAGTATCTGAGTGTCTGCTGAAACCAATTGATAAGCAAATGATTTGGAGAAATCAAAAGCCTTTCCATCAATAGTCACTAGCTTTTTCATGTGACTCAGAGCATTCATAAAGATACCCTTCCCTGTTCCTCCCTCTGGATTATCAGAAATAACCTCATCATTTAAAATAACCGCAGGACAATACGATAAGTTCTTATGACCATGCATTAGAAATCCTATCGTTGATTGCATTGACTCTGTTCTGACAGGATTGTCAGCACTTATGTTTTCAATAAACTTCTTATAATCACAATCCACTTGCTCACATCTTTTATAGACTCTGTCTATCACATGATCTTTCCAAACATACCCTCCTAAGTCTACATAATCTATGTCAATGACCTCATCTTTCTTAACCTGTACCGCGCAGTTCCTGTAATAGAGATAAGATGAATCCTTTGTGTCGGCTATAAAATATATATCAATGGTGCCTAACAGAGTAAGGAACTCTTCACGAAAGAACCTGGTTTGCTCGGCAAAGTAATTGTATATCGATACATCCTCAAAATGGTAGAGCTTGTCAAGTATAAAATCTTTTATCTCCTTCTCGCTTGTATGGTCTATGAGGTTATTCGTAACCTTAACAAACACATAGCTCTTCCCTCCCTCTGGACAATACTTATAAAAGCCATTGTCTTCAAGGAATTTTTTAAAAAGCAAAGGAACAATCTTGATAGTACCCTTCTCGTTTTTAGACCAGAAATGTTCATCTTCCTGCTCCTCTGCTTTATCGATAACGGCCTCAATGTCATCGATTTTTAAATTTGTTTCTTGTAAATCTCTTCGTATATCTTTTTTAGAATCTCCCCTTTTGATTCTCTGCTTTATATCATTGATGGTTTCTGTATCCTCATAGAACTTAGTGTTAAAGTCTGCGGTGTTTCTGTATGCAGAATCAATCGTGGTTTGTATCTCCACTTTACTAAAGCCGGATGACTCATACTGCGAACACACAAACGAAGCTATGTTTTTACTAACACCAAACTCATTTAACGCCATAGCTAGTATGTATAAGTTGTGGTTTCGTTGCCCCTCAACCATAGGGTATTTGTTTTGATGCCACTTGGTTAGTATCTCTATTATCTTATTCTCGCTTGTGATTTTAAGTAGAGGTACATCTTTGATAACACTTCTCTCTTCATACTCTTCCTCTTCAATCTTCTCCCAAACAGATGATGTCTCGTTTATAAAAAGTAAACGATCATACGACTCGTAACATACCCTCGATATATTTTTAGAGGTAGCGTCAAAATAAGAAGAGTTGAACTCTTTTTTAAGTGAATTGAAATACTTGGTGTGGTTCTCTGGCTCTGCTGGTATCTTAACTAAAACTTTAAGACCATTGCCTGATGGAGAAACAAACACAGAATAAACAAACTTATTGTTTTGGAAGTTCTCCTTGTCTTCCAACATATCTTTTTTCTTTTTGTAGCCATCAAAGTCTAAGCATATAAGCCCACTATGTTTTTCTATTGATGAGTCTGCTCTCTTTTTAAATTCACCCGAGAAGCATATAGCTGGTAGGTTTTTCTTAAGATCATTTCGTTTCCCCTTATCCTTTTCAGCTCTAATTTTTTTAACTAATTCTTGGTTCTTTCCATCTTTAATTCTTTGTAAGATATATGTAACATCTTTTATAAATGGCGTTTCTGTTTCTCTTATGTTCTGGAATATTGTTACTGCGTGAGGCATGATTTGATTTTATTTGATTAAAAAAAGATGGGAGGTTGACTAATAATATGAAAAAAAACGTTTCCTCCCACCTTAACATTAAAATTAATTTTAAAACTAGAAAGGCAGATTGTCCTTTTCCTCAGACTTATCTGCTTTATCTCCTGTTTTTACATAGGGTGTGCTAACTTGAATGGAAAGCTTGTAGTCTCCTGCCTGGGTAGTTCCCTCCCATGCAGAAATCTCAAACTCTTTACCGTCTAGGTCAGTCATTGTTCCCTTTAAATCTGGTTGAGTCTCCTTTTCTTTGTAACTATTTTTGAAAAGCGATCCTCTTCCTTCTTTGTGTTTGTATTTAGTTGTACTCATAGATTAAATATTAAATTAAAATTCTCCTTTAAAAATTATATCCTCGATACTTTCCTCTGCACCTTTTGCAAAATATTTATCGTAGTGATACAATGCTTGTTCCACCTTCTCCTTTGCTCTCGCAATTGTTTCAGGAGTTGGATTAAATATACCGACATCATAAGTTAATGTGCCTGGTTTTGTTCCGATAGGCTTTTTGGTTTTCCCTATTACAAAAAATACCATGGGCATACCTGAAAGAGTTTGATATATGAACGATTGGGTGTCATAGTAATAAAAAGGTGCGTTCCTTGTAAACTTTGCTACATCCCCAGAAGTCTTCAGATCTATTACCATTCCCTTGCTTATACAATCTGCCTTCCCTTTAAAGCTATGCCCCATGATTTCACCAATAAGTGGCTCCTCATATTTAGCGTCAAAGTCTAAAAGGTAATCCTTCATAAACTTTACTTTGTTGTTATTTTCATTCATAAACCAATCGACTAACTCTTTAATCTCATCTGCCTCTGATGTTTTTAAAGCGAAGTCCACCTTATTGTCTTCCAAAAACTTTTTATATGTAGCGTCTCTCCTAGAAACATCTGCTATTAAAAAGTCTTTCGCCTTGTCTGGCTCAAGAATAAGTTGATGGAATAGCCTACCTTTTTCTAAGTTCTCATTAGATTTTACAGGTAAATGAAACGCCTCTGGAGCGTCTCTTAATACCTTTATATCTGAGTTAGACAGGTATTGCTTACCAAACTTTCCGTAGTAATGCTTGTCGTCCCTTAGCTTATCAATGATCTTTTTATTTTCCATTGAGTTGTTTCTTAAGTATTTGAATCTGAGCCTCGTCTACTATGTATTTATCCATAAGTCTTGACAAAATAGTATCCCATTTTATTTTCTGAGAATGAAGCCTCTTTGAAGTCTCAACTATCTTAGACCAATTGTCATCTGTTACCTTAATTTTTTTAGTAGTACTCTCTTGCTTGGGCTTAGCTATTTCCTCAGCAGTTATTCGAGGAACATCTTCCCCGCTATAAATGTAAAGCCCAAGTCCATGCATAGCTAAGTTTTTAGTTAAGCATCTCATAAGTGTACTATTGATCTGAGTTGAAGTTGGCTTGAGTACCGATTGGTTTCTGTTATCCATAACAGGAAGCCACATCTCTAGTGTTTCTTCTTTAATCGTTACAGATGTATGACAAAAAGCACCCACCCCTTCCTTGTAGGAGAATGGCAGATTGGTTTCTTGGTCTCTGTAATATGAATAGGTAGCGTCTGGAAAAGTTTTCTTTACCTCTTGCCACGCCCACGACCAAGACAGATAAGTAAGCTGACCTTTCTTTTCTGTCCTATCGTTCACATTGACTGCATTCAGCACATCAAATGTAGATTTTTTACTTGTAGTTTTAGTTGGCATTAGTTTTAATTTTAGTTAGTTTCTGTGTTACTTTATAATACTTATTTAGGATTTGTTGTCTGGCTTCCTTATAAAAAGTTAGCCTCTTGTTACTCTTGTTTCCGTTGAGTTCGCTTGATATACCTAATTTAATTCTATCAAGTTTAATTTTATATTTTTCTAATGTTAGTTTAAACACACCATATAGCCACCCCTCTTTGTCAATTAACATTTGATCTGAATCATTCATCTTCACATAATAGTTCCCGCCTTGTGAGTGGTCATAAATAATTATCTCTCCACTCTCTAAGTCTCTTGTTATTTTTATTCCTAGTCTCATTCTTGCCTCGTATCCTTTGCCATTTAAATTAGATGAGCCTACATCATTAAGAGCTTCATCAAATATTTCTTTTAATCTATCAGAGTTCAATTGCTTCTAGTTTCTTAACAATATACTTATAATCTGAATCGTTTTCAATAATTTCTTTTGCCCTATCTAGCCCATATTTAATTATTGATAAAGCTACATCATACCCTTGAGACTTCATGTATGATTGTATTTCAACCATTTTAATTCCTCTTTTATGACACAGATAATACAATAAAAACCTAGCCTCTGTCATTCTTCTCTCTTTCGTTTTTATCAATAAGTCCTCAATCTTTATATTCAAGTGATCTAATATGTTATCCAAGTATTGTTTAAATATATATTCTTTCATTGTATTTCTTTTAAGTCGGTTATTATTTCTTCAAGTTGATTGCCTTGTGTGTATGATAGGTTGCCAGAGGAATCTTGTAATTTCTCTAGCTTATCAATGGACTCAGAGACTCTGTTTATTATGGCCTCAATTCTATACTCATACAATTTTATTTGTTCTTCCATAATCTAAAAGTTTAGTAATTGTAATCGTTTGCTATATTTTCTTTGCAGTTTTGTTTTGAATATTATCTTGCGAATAAGAGTCTTGTCATTAACTGATCTTAACTTCTTTCTTAAATTGTCGCATTCAAAATCTAAACATAATATATATTCAGCAATATATGTTTTATGTTTTTTCTTTCTGATTAGTTTTTTTAGTTTCATTTTTAATAAAATAGTTGTTAGTTATAGCGTATTTAACATCATAAAATAATGTTCCTTGATGTTTGCAATCCAAACAAAAGTATTTATGTGAAGCATAGTCCCCTAAGTATTCAAAGTCCTCCAGAACTATTTTTTCGCTTTCACATTTGTTACATATTTGTTTCAATTTACTTTGTATTTAGTGCAAATTTAGATTAAATTTAGTTAGTATCCTATTACCAATCCAAGATTTTTTCGTCTATATGAAAATTATGTTTAAAATATTCTCTTACTTGATAATATAAATCATCAAATAATGGTGGCTCTACATCTCTAGAACTACTTAAGTCATACAATCCTATATCACAAATCCCCCTACCTTCTGGCTCATAGTTGCAATATGCACCATACTTTTTGTTTTTATATTCAAAATCAATTCTTAATTCAAATGAATTTACAATTCCAGATTCATTTGTTACATGAATAATCTGATCTTCTCTTTCTTTTAATTCGTGGTCGTGTCGTTCCATAGTTTAAGTGTTTCCGTACTTAGCTTTAATAAAGTATAGGTTTTTAATTTCGCTTTGAAGTTCATCTATTCTATCCAGAATTACAGAAATCTGAACATCATCAGTATCGTTTTCTCCATACTGATTGTAATATTCCATATATACTTGTTTTAATAATTTAGTTGTTTCCATAGTTTTAGTTGTTTATTGTTTGTTATCTACCCCATACATTAATGATGATAAATGGTGTTCATCAATGTTTGTTTCTTTTATTATTACCTCTTTGCTCGTTAGTGTATATTCATATTCTTCTCCACAATCTGAGTCATATTCTACTACACCCCAACCAGTCGATTCACTCATGTCTAAATTATAAATATTTCCCTCTCGTTGTGATGAACGAAGTAATTGAGCAAATTTGTATTGCGGATCATCTCCTCTTTGTTTATTGAAAGAGTTGTTGAAATTGTTTAGCCATTCCCTCATAGCTTCTGGGTAGCAGTCATTATGCTTGTAAATTTTAGCATAGTTTATACCCTCTATTTTAATTGTTCCTCTTGTTGCCATAGTTTTAGTTGTTTAGTTTGTTAATTACTTGTTCTGCTATTTTTAGTTTATGTTTTTTATTTAAATCTTTGTATTGAACAATATATTCGTTACCATAGCAATCTTTTTCTGCTTCATCTTTATCTCCATAAAAGATAATATCTCCATTATCAAATCTAACAAGAGCATCATTAGCTTTATCATATAAATAATAATCGGTGCAATTTTTCATAGTTTTAGTTTTTATTTTTATTATATATTTTTATTAATGCTTTAAATAGTTTTTCCGTAGCATAGTTTTGCATAGCATAAAGGTTGTCTATGTCTTTTTTAGTTTCAATCTGGAATACCTTTTCTCCTTTACTTGATTTTTCCCTACTTGGTTTCTTCTTGTTGTTCATGGTTAATATATTTTTCCGTCTGTTGTAAAGTCGTAGTCGTTAGCTTCAATCGTTTGATATATAGCTTCATCACTTATTTCCCAATCATAACTTGATCTTAAATAAGAAAGTATATCTTCTGAATATTCTCTTTGATACTTTTCATCAAGTATCTCTAATTCTCTTTCAATATCCTCATCTTCTTTAAAATTAGCTTGTATCTTATTAAATTCATCTATATAGTTCTTTGCAGTTTTCTGAATAGGTACATTATCTCCAAATTCCTCAATGATATTTTTACTAGTTTCTTCAAAATCTTCAATGTGGATTTCGGCAAAGCTTCCTCTATCTAAATCAAAGCTTCTAATCTCTAATCCTAAAGAATTAAATTCTTCTTTTATACAATCATACCAAAATGTATTATCTACATTTATGTATCTATAATTCTCAATTACTTTTTCTTTTGTTTGTTTATCTAGTTCTTCGAACCTATAAACTTTTATTTCTATTGTTTTCATAATTATTTAATTTTAAATAGTTTTTCTAAATGTTCTCTTATAATATCTTGATATTGAAAATGTATTTCTTCATCTTCTTCTGGGTACTTAAATGTTCCATTTACAACATCATCATAGGTTGGGCAAATTCCCTGTTCAATAAAATCATATACTATATTAATTGATAGGTCTGCAATATCATCTTGAGTTAAATCAATGTTCTTTACTTTAACTGAATATTCAGTTGATCGTATTAAGTTTTCATTTTTCATATTAGTTGTTTATTATTGTTGTTTACTTGTTTAGCTAGTCCAGAAATTAATTTGTCTTTACTTGCTATATCTTTTCCTTGTTGCGTTATAATTCTTCTTAACCTATAAATCTCATTAGTATTTATCTGGTTAAGTTCTTCAAGTTCTTTTAATGTTAGTTTTCTCATAATTCGTTGTTATTAGTGTAATGAGGTGTTTCAATACAATGTCTTATATATTCATAATCAATATATTCGCATTCAGAATATTTAATTTCTTGTTGTTGATAAGGTTTAATTTTTTCTTTCATAATATTGTTTTTAAGTTGTTTAAAAATGTGCTGTTTCTCGGTCAGTTCCACAAGCATAGTTTTTTTTGCTGACACATTTAGATATAAATTAAATTAATTCTAGGTTTAATTCTCTCGCTACATAATTAATATGTTTTGAGGTTGTTGGACTACTTGAAAATCCATTGACTCTCCATTTAACTTTGTGAAGTTTGTCGCCAACAATTTCAGCAACGAGCGTATTATAAGAATATACACCCGAGCCAATTACTTTTAAATTTTGTTTGTATCGTTTTAAAGTTGTCATATCGTTTTAATTTAGTTAATTATGATCTTATTATATTATAGTTAAAATGTGAAGAATTAAAAAAGCTATCATTTCTTAATCTTGTTTCTGTTTGATCTGCTTTTTTATAATCTTCTTGATAATCTTTTATAGAAATTTCGTGTCTTGTTGTATCTGTTGTTTCAAATCTATATTCTGACAAAGTAGAAGAAAAATAAATTTTTCTTTCTTTTTGCTCTTTTAATAATGGTAAATAAATTTTTTTCATATCGTTTTATTTAAGGTTTAAAAATTGTAGTTCTTGAACATTTCAAACATTTCTTTTGGCATATTTGCAGGGGTAAATATTGGTCTAACATTGCTTGCTTGTCTTGTTGTTGATACTGAATACTTATTTTTATTTTCGTACCATCTGTTCAAATCAAAGTCAAAAACAAACAAAGGATACCACCTGTAAGAATAAATAACATAATAATATTTATTATGATCTTTATTAAAAAGTATTTCGCCATTTAAATTACTAGCTTTAAAAGGTTGTTTTTTTCGTGCAAATTCACTTGATTTTTTATTACTTGTTTTAATCGTTGTTAAATTAGTGTTCATATTATTGTTTTTTAAGGTTTAAAAAAGGAGGAAATGAAAGGTTTTTATAAGGTGTATGAGTACTCAAACACCTCTTTTTATAGATTATACTGATTTTTTTGGTGAAGGTATCAGTTTTAATATTTTTTTGTAACCTCGTTTTATACTTTCTATTTCCCCCAATTAATTTATTTTTGTATTTGATCTAATAAATAAAATAGTTCATTTGCTAAATGTTGAAACCAATTTTGTTTAATTCGTTCTTCTGTATCTTCATCAAATGATTCTACTTCGTGCAGTTTCTTTGACTGTTCAATTATATCATAATAATAATAATCAAAATTTAAAGCCAATCCAGACAACCATTCTGCCATAATTTTTTTAAAATCACCTTTGTAATATTTTATATTGTAATCGTGTAAATATTCGCTTGTAAATCTTTTAAAAACATAATCGATCTTTGAAATTTCTTTATCTGGAAATTTATATATTTTGTCGCCTTCTGTTACATCAATTCTTTCTAATATGTATTTCTTAATGTTTGCTTTGTACTTTTTAGATTTCATCATTTTATCTAGTTTATATTCTGGAAATCGTTTAGAAATATAATCTTCTCTTTCTTTTCCTTGTAATGATTTAGTATTGTTGCTCATATCGTTTTTATTTAATTGTTAACCTGTTTAATAAAATCTAATGCTTTTTTCTTATTAGTAAATACAATATTTGCTTGATACGTTATAGGATTGTTTTTTTCTTCATCAGATAACATATTATAAAATGTTCCATTTGGATTATTATAACAGGATATATCAATCATCCAATTTCTATTAGATGAATTTTTATTTATAGATGCATTGTGATATTTTACAGCTGTATGATTAGGCAATAAAGTTTGCTGTTTTTCTGGTGATAAATATTTTATTTGTTTAGTCATATCGTTTTAATTTAGTATTAATTCGATATCAATTTACAATTAATTTACCAGACTACAAAACAAAACATATCTAATTTTACTTAATTCTCTTTAATTTCTTTATATCCAGATAATTATATATACTTTTTTCCTCAATTAATTTAGTTGTTTATCAGGTTAAGCAGGTATAAAAGGGAGGATCTATCCTCTTTTATCTTCTGGAACTTTGGACAAAGGAACAAAGGAAGGAAGGAAGGCAGACAAAAAGGCAGGACAAAAGGGCGGGAAAAAAGGCAAAAAAAAGTGAAGCGTTGAGCAAGTTGGGTAGGGGGGGGACTAATTTTTTTTTGAGTTTCGCAGGGCAGACGGCACGAGCATTTGTATATATTACCCAACACCTCTAACCATCTCATAAAATTTTGTACCTTTGTGCATGCCGTGGAATTTAGAAATACACAACCGCATACAGTTGGGTTTTGCTTTAGGATGGTCATACTACTCTAAAGACAATGAGCATAACTACAGTGAGTTGGACATTTATCTAGGTCTTATCGGATTAACAATAAAATATTAGACATGAAAGATTACAATAAAATAAGTGACTTTGTTAACGGACTATATGTTAAGGACGGAAGACTTATAAACGGAAGACCAAACAGCATGATGGGAATTGAAAAGATTTCTAAAATGAGAAAAGAGGTTAAGCGTCAAGAAAATATAGAGCAGATCTCTGAGGGAATACAGAGAGCAAAAATGCTCGAAAGATTTATGGATTAGTTACCCATAAATTTAGTTTTAGTGTTAGTGTATAGAAAAGCTACTTATGGTTTAGGTAGCTTTTTTTATGTTAAAAATATGTTGAAGTGAAAATATTTTCTGAAAAAAAACAAGGAAATAAAAAATCAGTGTGAAAAAAAATTTTCAAAAAGGGCTAAAAAGGGCCATTTATGTTGAAAGCTAACATTTCTATGTTAAAAATATTTATTTTCAACATGGACTTAACTTACTTATTATTAATTACTTAACTACTACTTTTATTCATTTATGTTGAAATGTTAAAAAGGAGTCAGGTTTTCCTTATATAAAAAAAAAGAAAAATAAAAAAATATATATTGTAAGTTGGAGAGCTATTTTCAACATTTCAACATGGATGTTAAAATTATTTTTATATATTCGTTTTAAATAAAATCTAATCAAATGGAAATAATAGAAAAAAAAATGGAGCTTTGTAATGAGAGACAATCCATACACTCAATTAGCATAAACACCGAAATAATTCGTGGAAATAAAAAATATTTTTTTACCGGAACTTTCAAAATAAATTACGGTGTAAAGTGTTTTATAGTATCATCTGATAAAAATATGAGAGAACCTGTCTCCCCGGATCTAAGAGAAGAGATAAAAGATTTTGTAGAGAAATCATTTCATGAAAGATATGAGGAGTATTCTTTTCCATCTATTTAAAATCTTTTTCTATCTTTGAATAAATCAAATCTAATCAAATGAATACATCAGGGGGGTACTCACCTAAAGATTTACACTTTAGTGAGAAAGCACAAAAAAAACTTATCAGTGGAATATCTAAAATGGCTAGGGCCGTCAAGTCTACGCTTGGGCCTATGGGGAACACAGTTCTTATCGAGTCTCCAAATCACACGCACGGTATAACCGTGACCAAGGATGGGGTTACTGTAGCCAAGTCCATACAACTTCTTGACCCAGTGGAGAACTTAGCCGTGCAGATGCTCCGTGAGGCAGCGTCCAAGACTGCGGCCAATGCAGGGGACGGGACAACAACCGCCATAGTACTAACTGAGGCGATCGTCACAAGTGGGATGAAGGAGATAAAAACGGCGGACAATAAAACACAGGTCCTTCGTGATATGGTCTCACTAACAAACGATGTGGTGGAAAATCTCAAGAAGAAAACTCGCAAGGTGAGCAAACAAAAACTGCTGGATGTTGCGACCATCTCCTCGAACAATGACAAGGGGATAGGGAAAATAATAGCCGACACGTACAACAGCGTGGGTAAAAATGGGATCGTAACGGTGGAGAAATCCCAGGGGGCTGAGACAAGCTTCGAGACAACCAATGGTTTAAAAATAGACAGGGGATATTCCTCACCACTGTTTATAAACAACCACAAAAAAGATGAGTGTATACTCGAGGATGTCTATGTGCTAGTATCTGATGCAGAGATTAGCAACATACTGTCCATAGAGAGTATACTAAAACCAATAATTAATCAGGGGAAAAAATTATTAATTGTAGCCCCATGTTCTGGGAACGTGATAAACACCCTTGCGGCGAATGTCATGAAGAACAGCTTGAAGCTTTGCGCCATAATACCACCCTCCTTTGGCTATAAGCAACATGAGCTGATGGGCGATATTGCTCTATCAGTAGGGGCTACTTATTTTTCTGAGCAGACCGGGGACGATCTCAGCATAATGAAATTTGAAGACCTGGGTCACGCACAAAGAATAATTGTTGGCAAAGATTCCACCATCATACTTAAAGACAATGACCATGTGGACAAGACGGCAATCAAAGAAAGAGTGGACCAACTATGGGACGCACACAAAATTACACAGGCAAAAGTAGATAAGGAGTTTGTGCTGTCACGTATCGCTTCGCTCACAGGAGGCGTTGGTGTTATATACGTGGGTGGAAACACAGACCTTGAACAAAAAGAACTATTCGATAGGGTTGACGATGCAGTATGCGCAGTCCGTAGCGCCCTTGAGCAGGGCATACTCCCTGGAGCAGGACTCGCTTTGTATCAAGAAGGGCTGTTACTAAAGGGGGATAAAAATTCAGATAAAAAAATCGCTAAAGCGATTTTGGGGGGAGCACTGTTAGAGCCCCTAAAGCAAATACAAGAGAACGCAGGGATAGAAAACCAGAGAGTTTATAACCAGAAGAACATCGGGCTTGATGTGAAGACCGGCATAGAGGGAGATTTAATAGAGATGGGAATCATAGACCCACTGAAAGTTACCAAGCAGGCTCTTCAAAATGCAGTCTCGGTAGCGGTGACCATACTTTCAACTAACGCCATAGTGACTATGGCAAGAACAATAGACACCAGTGAGGCTTCTTAAGTTTACTCTTATCTGGATTAGTCAAAATCTAGCCATACCGTTTTGGATTGTGGGACACATACATCTTTCGATTCATTCGTTTCATGACTTAGTGGAGATAGCGTCCTCCATCGGTATGAATCTTTTAGTGGCGATTGGATTTGTGATAGATTATAAAACCAGTAAATGAAAAACTTTTTAGAAGACATACTAGACTACCTAATACTTTTTTTTCTGTTAATACTTTTTTTAACAGTAGCATCTTAAAATAAAAAACATGAAACCAATCGGAAAAAATATAATCATTCACCCAATAGACGAGGAAATAAAAACGCAATCAGGATTGCTGCTTAGCTCTGAGGACACCAACCAACTAAGATACAAAAAAGGAATTGTGGTTATACAAGGAACAGATGTAACTGTTATAAATTCAGACGACACTATCTACTATGACAAAAGGGCTGGGTTTACAATGCTAATTAACAACGAGCCTTTTACAATTATTCAGGAGAAAGACGTCGTTGTTGTCGTATAACTTTATTCATCTCTAGGATCATATTGCGATATACTTTATCGGTGTACTTTACATTCTTTGCAAACATAGGGTTGCCAGATAAAGACATTGGTATCTCCTCCCCTGATAATTTTTTATAGATCCCGCTAATAACTCTTTCGGTTTTAAATGAAAGAGCATACAAGGACTTTGTAGTTTTCTTGCGATTACGAAACACTTCTATCCACCCTTCTTTGTACAGGCGATTAAATCTTTCGCCATCCCAAATAAGAAGGTTGTCAAACTCTTCAAACTTTTTTTTAGAGAATATCTCTTCGCTGTATAGAAAGAGAAGCATATCAAGATCTGATGTTGAGAGTCCATACTTGGCTTTTATAAAGTAGCGAATAACTCTCCAGTATTTTAGGCAATCATGTACTTGTGATTTCATTAGATTAGATTTCTTATCTTTGTAAAAATAATAATATTATGCCACACAAACCGGGTCACCCTGATAAAAAAATGAAATCCTTTATGGATTCGTTAAATATTAAAAACAAAGCTATTAAGTATATTGCTGAATTAAAAAGAATAGACAGCATATATAGCAGGAATAAAGACGGGTTTCCATATAGAAAAAGCACGGGAACTATGGTTCCTCCACACAAAAAAACACAGTCGGACAGTGTTGTTGTTAGAAAAAAAAGAGGAAATTAATAATTAAATAAATAAATTATGCCAACAGTAAAATTCGAAGGCGGTAAAAAAACATTTCCCTACTACGGTATGGAGAAAAAAACGGTTTCAGGATACTAATGGCAAGAATGAAAACAGGGAGAAAAAAATCCCCATGCTGGTCAGGCTACGAAATGATTGGCACTAAGAAAAAAAGAGAAGGAGCAAAAGGTAAAACAGTAGTAGCAAATACTAAAGCAGCAAAAGTAAGAAACGCATAATATGGCAATACCAGCAGGAACTAAATTTCACGGAGTAGCGCCAGGAGTTGACACAATCAACAAAGGTTCTTCTACAGCAAACGCAAACAGAGATGTATATACAATCGAGCAGATTGGAGCTGTAGGAACTTCTGATGTATACACTCTAGTATCTGCTACAGACGGTAGCAATGTTGATTTAACTCTAGACGCAACCTCTGGAATAGATTCAACAGTTCAGTTAACCGCAGGAACTAATGTTACTATCACTCAAACAGGTGGTAATAATATAACTATAAATTCAAGCGGCGAATTTGGGCCGGGAGGTGTAGCGTTATTAATACCAGAGTTTATAACTGTAGGGCCAGGTACATCAACTACAATAACTACCAGTAAAAACATAATAGATTTATCTTGGAATGGGGGAGGTTCAGGAACTGCTAATGTAACACTTCCTTCAGCCGCAGCTATACCTTATAGATTTTTAAGAATAGTAAATGATGGAACTATTACAGCTCAAGATAAAGTTGATATATATGCACCAGGAAGCGAAACGATTGACGGGGGTGCATCTTATAGAATTAATAAAGTGTATAATGGAATTGCGGTTTGGTCAGATGGTTCTAGCTGGGTTGTGATTCAAGCAAAATCTACATAATGGCTACACCAAGAGCGGGCAAAGCAAAAGTAAAGATTACTTCAACTGGTAAAAAGGTAAGCTATGGTCAGGCGGGAAAAGCTAAAGGAGGGGGCCCTAGAGTTCGACCTGGTACTACTAAAGGGGATAGCTACTGCGCTAGAAGTCTAGGTATAAAAAGGCGTCTTAGTAAAAAGAAACAAAACGATCCGAACACTCCAAATAACTTATCAAGAAAGCGCTGGAATTGTGTAGGTGCTAAGTCTACAAAATAGACTATAAAAATATTACTATCTTTGTATTAATAAATAAATTTATATTATGAATAAACAAGGATACAATTCAAGACTAGATGAATCTCTAGGAGCTCGTAACGGAAAAAAATCTCAATCTTATAAAGCAAGAAGAGATGAATCTAAAGGGATGATGAAAAGATTTGGAAAGCACCCATATTCAGCTGATTCAAACATGAAGTAATGGCTACAAAAGGTAGAACTAAAAACAACTTCCCTGAAATTAAAAAAAAGAATGAAGGAAAGTTTACCAATTGGGTAAAGAAAAATATGCCTGGCAAATCCACATGTGCAGGAGCTTCTTCGGTTATGAAAAACACGGACAAGTATTCGAAAGGCGTGGTAGCGATGGCTAATTATGCAAACAACTTTGGTTGTAAAAAATAAATTATTATGAAAAAACTAGGAGCATGGCTTATTAAAACATCACACGCAATCGCAAGGTGGTGGGGAGGCCTAACACATAATTTTAAATGTAACTGGAATAAGATTATATTTGCAATATCTTTTAAGATGAAGGATTGCAAAAATGAAAAGTGTATATGTATAAAATGAAGTCAAGAGGACTCGGAGATGATATAGAAAAGTTTACTAAGTTTACAGGAATTAAAAAAGCTGTAGACGTAGTAGCAGAAAAATTAAACAAAGATTGCGGGTGCACCGAAAGACGAGATGGTCTTAACCGAATGTTCCCTTATAAAAAATAAATTATGGCATATCAAAAATTACAAGGATACAGAGCATGGAATGTTAACAAGTCTGATAATACAGACATTCCAAACATAGGGATAGCAGGTCCAAGTGGAACCACTACTTCTGCAGCAACAAAACAACTCATCGATAGCACTGCTAACTTTACCGCTGAGACAGTTCAAAATGGTATGATCGTAGTTAATACTACAGATGGTACTCAAACAACTGTACTTAGTATAGAGAGCACAACAACTTTAAATGTAACTGAGGATATTATGGCAAATGCTGAGGCTTATCAGTTGTACGACGGAAATCAAGAAGGCGCTGTGTTGTATATAGGTACAGCTGGAAATTTAAAAGTAACAACGGTAGGTGGTGATGACATTACTTTTCAAGGAATAAACACAGGAGCATTTTTCCCAGTGAATGTAGTTAAGGTTTGGGCTACGGGAACAAGCGCTGATAACATAATAGCTCTCTGGTAATATGCCTTTAATAATTGCCATAGGGAACTGGATTGGGATTAATGAATTAGGAATTACTCCTCCGTATGGTGGAGAAGATATAGTAACAGAACTAGGAGTCCAAATGGTGAACGAGGCAACTAGTGTTGATTTAATAACAGAACAAGCACCGTAAAATAAAATAAAATGGCAGTAAAATTTTCACAATTTACCACTGGTTCTACTCTAGCAGATATAGATTATTTTGTAGGGTATAAGGGAACTGACAATATACAGGTAGCAAAAGCCTTGCTATCTGGTACAACATATACGATTGATGTCCCAGCGGCAACTACAAACATTAACTTAGCAGGTAGTGACGCTACGAATGATGCTATTACACTTACAGCCGGAACAGATATTGCTTTGACAAGAGTAAGTGCAAGTGAGATTTCTATTGCGTCAACTGCGACTGGAGACACATATACTTTACAAGCTGGAGCAAAAGCTGGAAGTAGTGTTCCTTTACAATTAGATGCTGCCACTGGTTCAGATTCAGCTGTAAACTTAACAGAAGGTTCTGGAATAACGTTGACACAAACATCAGCAACAGAGATAACGGTAGCTGCCACTGCCACAGGAACTACAGTTGTTAAAGACCAGTTCACAGGAAACAATGCAACAGTAGCATTTACATTATCAACTACTCCGAGTAGTGCAGACAATATTAACATTTATATAAGCGGTGTATATCAGAACTCATTAGATTCTGGTGGTGTAGCTAATTATAGCGTAGCGGGTACAACATTAACTTTTGTAACTGCGCCACCGACAACCGCAGCAAATGGAATAGAAGTAGTAATAACACAATAACGTTTAGCTCATGGCAACAAACAAAGTAACTACAAACGTAATTGACATGAGTGGTAACACTGGAGGTCTAGTGTGGACAAAGGGAACGACAGCTCAAAGACCAACTGGTGTAGAGGGAGACCTACGTTTAAATACAACAGACAGCAGGCTTGAATACAAGGACAACTCCGATTGGAAAAGATTCTCTGAAACAGCGGCATCTTTACCTCTAGTAACAGTTGACTATTTAGTAGTCGCCGGAGGTGGTGGTGGCGGACAAGGTGGAGCTGGAGCTGGTGGACTTCGTACATCTTATGGTAGCACCTCTGGAGGAGGTTCATCAGCAGAAACAGCATTATCGGTAGCGCTATCAACAAGTTTTACGGTAACGGTTGGAGCTGGTGGTTCTGGAGGAGCTGACACTGCAGGAGGAAGTGCGCCAGGTTCAAATGGAGGGGATTCAACTTTTGCTACAATAACATCTACGGGTGGTGGTCGTGGTGGAGCACAAAACCCTATTACGCCTGGTAGTGTTGGTGGGTCTGGTGGTGGTGGAATAAGAGATGGCCAATCTGGTGGAGGTGGAGGAGCTGGTACAGCTAATCAAGGTTTTGCAGGCGCTACGAATCCAACTGCAGGTTGGGTAGGTGGTGCGGGTGGTGGTGGTGCATCTGCCGCAGGTAGTCAAGGACAAGGAAATAATACATCTTCGGGAGAATACGGAGGAAACGGTGGAGCAGGATTATCAGTTTCCATTACAGGTGCTGCGGTAACTTATGGTGGTGGTGCTGGAGGAGGAGTTTATACATTAGCAACTGGAGGTATTGGTACTGGAGGTGCTGGTGGTGGTGGAAACGGTGGGGGAACAAATTTTGGACTTCCAACTGATGGAGCAGCAAACACTGGAGGAGGAGGTGGTGGACAGGGTTCGTATAGCTATGCTGATGCTGCAGATGGAGGTTCAGGTGTAGTAATGCTTAGATATCCAAATACGTTTACAATAACAGTAGGAGCAGGTCTAACAAGTTCAACAGCTACGGATGGTAGTGATAAAGTAACAACGTTCACAGCAGGAACAGATACAATAAGTTTTAGTTAATATGGCACATTACGCATTTTTAAATAACGACCACACAACA
>Ga0257121_1000143_pt1 | contig 61270 bp, 48 predicted proteins | sample SI106_100metaG_FD_190180 | JGI IMG/M metagenome (GOLD analysis project Ga0257121, IMG submission 190180) | Marine microbial communities from Saanich Inlet, British Columbia, Canada - SI106_100 | ecosystem: Environmental > Aquatic > Marine > Inlet | place: Canada: British Columbia | collected...
ATCAACACGCGGCACAATTTCGGATTTCTTTAAATGAACTAAGCCGGCTTGAAAACGCAGAAACTCGTGCCCTGTTAAAACTTTATCAAGCGCAGAATCTTGGCCAGCATATCCAAATTGTTGACGAGCTTGGCTTGGATGCTTGGCCACATCGTATTCGTTGACCTCGATGGTTCCGTTGTCGAGAGTATCTAAAGTGCTGATGCTGCGAATTAATGTTGACTTGCCTGCTCCGTTTGGACCGAGCAGGGTGACGATTTGCGAGGCTTCGATGTCGAAGGATACGTCGCAGAGTGCCTGCACCTCAGCATAGGCTTTGCGGGCGTGTTCGATGTTGAGGACAGCGGGCATTAGTAACGGTAGTCAAGTACGAGAAGGACAAACAGTAGCGGTAAGTATATTATAGAAGTGTAAAGCACGATGCGCGCGGTTTTGGCTTCGCGGTTGCGGCGAAACATCAAGGCCGTTGCTAAGTAAATAAGTGACAAACTTAGTGAACCGTAAAAGTACAAACCTTCGGTGAATTCAAACATGCTTGGCGCCATGCTCATCGGCACTAAAGCAAGTGCGTAATGGATAGACTGTCGCCCGGCAATTACTCCGGTTTTGTCAACGCCCGGCAACATTCGTAAGCCACCGTGTTCGTAGTCATCGCGGTACAGCCAAGCAATCGCAAAGAAGTGTGGCAGCTGCCATAAAAATAGAATCAAAAACAAAATTCCTGAGAATACGTCAAGGCCGTTACCTGCTGCAGCATAACCTACTAGTAGCGGAATCGCTCCTGGCACAGCTCCGATTAATGTGTTTAGCGGAGTTATGCGTTTCAAAGGCGTGTAGATAAAGTCGTAAAGAACGATCATAAACAACGCCAACCATGCAGTGAGCGGGTTTAAGAAAATGCCAAGCCAGGCACATCCGACGATAGCCAAAATCCATGAAACGACTATTGCGTCACGTTTTTTTACTCGCCCTGTAGGTAAGGGACGATTGCAGGTTCTCGGCATGCGCTTATCAATATCGATTTCAATAACCTGATTGATAATAGCGGCTGCGGTACTGGTCATGGTTAAGCCCATGACTACATGCAAAGCCATTATCCAATCCCATTGACCATGGTTGGCAACCCACATGCAAATCAATGCTGCTGTAGTTGCGAGGACCTGTATTCGCATTTTGCCTAAGGCAATCCAGTCTTGAGGGGTACCACTAAGCATTATAGAATGTCTATCCGGGCTCGAATTTCGTACCACACCGCTGTCATTTTTGCCAACACCAGTACGCCACAAAGCAGGTGGCTAGTAGCAATTAGCGCTTGCACTAAAAAGCGCGTATCTTCATCAGGCAAATATTTGACAAGAGGTCCAAGTAAAAACGCCCACGCAGCCACGCCAAGCGCAAGTTGAGTTCCGAGTAAGTGCGCTAAACCGCGAGCATGTTTGTGCAGCGGCTTATGTTCTTTGAGGCCTGTGCTAACCAAGTAGATAATAAAGAGGATGACAAGAGAAGTCGTTATTGCCAAAGTCAAGTGCCCATCAAAAGCACCTTGCTTGTGGCGTAAACTAGCAGCGCTAAATAAATTGGCAAACAGCAGCACCATTGCAAGATTCGTCCATCGGCGCAGCTGGGTAGCGGCTTTCTCCGAAATTGGTGCAAACTTATCATCCCAGCTCGGCGATGTTTTTAAACACAGTACGACAAGCAAGGCCACGACTAATTGTGCGCCAAGCGCATGCAGAATAGCAATTAAGTAATCGTTTTCAAGCACGCGACTCGCCCCCAGCAAGCCTTGGGCGATAACAATTATTAATGACCAGGTGGCAAGCTTACGCAAGTCGCTACTAACCACAGAGCGTTTCACCCAAGTGTATCCGGCCAAAATCAAAATAATCAATCCGGTGAGACTGGCAGCCTGGCGGTGAGTATGCTCAACAACCGAGCCCGCACCAAAAGACTCGGCAAGTTCATCGTAGAAGAAACTAAAAAGCGAACCACTATTAATGTTAGGCCAAGTTGGATAAGCCATGCCAACTTCGGCACTAGTAATCGTGCCGCCAATGCCACAAGTTAGAGCAATAGTCACAAACAGAGCAGCTAAGCTTAAATAGCGTAAAACAGTTGACGAATTATTCATCAGCCCCCATTAGTTTTGCCCAGGCGTCACCGCGCTCTATGACGTACAAAGCGTAATCTCTTACGTCAGCAAAGTCGTCATCGCTTAATGCAACAAAAGAGCTCATGGCTGTGGACGGAATCCCGTGACGTAAAACGGTCTCGACATCACGCACTGGTCCGACCAATAGATTTGTTGGCGGTGGATTTAATAAGGCTGCGGTTGGAGTGTGCGCTTGGCCATCAGAGCCATGACAGTGCAAACAATTGATGGCGTAAACTTGGCGTCCGTGCGTTAGGTTTGATTGTGATAGAGGTGAGCCGGACGGCACTTGAGGTTTGGTGAAGTATCCGTAATCGCCAATCAGCTTTTCGAATTGCATCGATTCGAATTCGGAACTTGCAGCGAAAATGGGCTCGCTGTCTGGAGCGGCAAACTCACCTTGAACGCTACGCCATAGTGCAATGCAGGCAACCATTATTGAAGCTATATATAAAAACTTTTCTCGCAAAGACATCCTATGCGTTGAGTGCGATGCTCGCTGAGTCGGTGAAAACATAGAGCGTTAAGTAGATGGTGACGCCGGTGACCGAAACGTAAATCCATGCCGGGAACAATCGCTTTGCCCACCTGCGGTGAAAGTCGCGGCAATCTTTTAGGCCAGCGTGGATAACAGCAATCGCCAAAAATGGGACTATGGCAGCCAGAATAGTATGGCTAGTAAGCAGTATTAAGTAGGGTAGTCGCCCCCATGCTGGGCCGGCGTAGGAAATCAATACATCAAATGTGATGTGATAGTAAAGGTAGCTGCACAAAAAAGCTACTGAGCACAAAAAAGCTGACATCATCATTGTTTTATGGGCAGCCTCGTTGCCGCGGCGAATGAAGTGCACGCCTACTACCAACAGTAAAGCTGACAGAGTGTTGAGGCAGCAGTTAAGCAGTGGGTAGAAGGTTGGGTCTTCAGGCATCTTTGCTATAGAATAACTATCTCGGTCAGAATAAGCTTGTACTAATCTCATGCCACAATTACTTTTGATAGCCGCCGCTGGCGCACTTGGTACCCTACTGCGGTACGCCATTTCGCAAGGTACTCGCTCATGGAATCTCGCTGGTTTTGCCTGGGGTACATTGCTTGCCAATGCACTTGGGTGTCTTTTAATCGGTGTTATTCTCGGAATTGGAAAAGAACGCGAAATCCTTAGTCCTGGAGTTATGCGTGCGGTCACAGTTGGTTTCCTTGGTGCTCTAACAACCTTCTCAACCTTCACTGCAGATACTACTTTGCTGTGGCGTGCCGACCAAATGATGGCTGCACTTGGGTACGCAGTTGCCAATCTGGTAGCAGGTTTTGCCTTGTTTTATCTCGGTGGCTTGATTGGTCGCACGATTTAGCCGCGCAGTGGCTTTTGCCCAGACTTTTTACGTCGTTCGTTTAATTCGTGCAAAGCATGGTGGTCACTAGCCAAAAATTTAATAAGCTGACTATTTGACACTCGAAATGCGGTAGCGGTCAAAGCAATATCGTCTTGATCGACGTGTAGGCGGTCAAGCACCTCAGCCAGCAAGGCAGGGAAGTCGTCATGATCGATGCTGACCTTGATTTTTTTGCTCTTAACGCGCCTCATCCAGGCCTCTGAAGGCTGGTAGCCACTAGCAGGGCATAAATCTTCATCGCTTATTTCACTGCGGTGGTGGAGAGCGAGCTTGTGTCGTAGCCGATACAAGGCCATTTTCTTGTTTTCCAGCTGAGAACGCCTTTCTGTGCCCATAGCTGACACATTAGTCGGTAAATGAGTCACTCTGATCGCGGTTGCGACGCGATTGCGATGCTGCCCGCCAGGTCCAGTAGAGCGGGTGGCTTCGTATTTAACCTCAAGCTCGAGGTTTTTGAGTGATTTTTGCGCAGGGTGCATGTTTTAGGGGATATTATTTAAGCATAATTATAAATTTGCCGTAAAGTAGTAGTGCCCCTTTAGAGCATAAACCCATAATCATCGATGATAAGCAACATACTAATAAGCGCTATTTTTAGTGCGCAATCGCCTGTGTTTACACAGAGCGAAGAATTTTACTACACAGACCTTGGTTTTGACCGGGCTGTTTTTCAGATTGACGGCCTAAATTCGCAGCAGGCAGAAGCCGTCCGCATTAATGATGACCTCATTTCTAAGCAGGGTGTGATTCCTGTTCCGACTGCTGGTTATGTGTTTTACTCACGCGTGATTGTTGAGGCTGAGTCTGCGCAACAGGTGCAGAACTTTGCTGACTACATCGCCGAATCATTTGTTTCTGAACTTGAAGGCGCCCCTGGCTTCTTCTTGGTACATACCAACACAGTTGCTCAGGCTCTTGAGATGGCTGTCGGTCTCGACGCTTACTTTGGCGACGAGCATGTTTATCTTGATGCACAGCGCCCGCTTGCCGAGCGCGCTTTGCCGAGTGACCCTAGTTTTGGTTTGCAATGGCACTTAGTGAATACTCTTTCGTCAACTTACGATGTAAACATCGAAGGCGCCTGGAACAACGGCTATACCGGAACAGGTCAATGTGTCGGTATTATCGATGGCGGTGTGCAAACTAACCACCCCGACTTGCAAGCAAACCGTAACTCAGCTGCTTCTTCAACGAGTAGCAGTTCATCACACGGCACATCGTGTGCAGGCGTTTCTTCAGCGGTTGCAAATAACGGTCGCGGTGGCGTAGGTGCTGCTTACGATTCGCAATGGGCTGGCTTGCTGTACGGTTCATCATCTACAACATCAAATTCTTTTGGTTACCGTAACGACATTAACACAATTAAGTCGAATTCATGGGGGCCATATGACGACGGCACTATTTCTTATATGTCATCATCCGAGCGCTCTGCTTTGACTACCGCCGTTAATAGCGGACGTGGAGGACTTGGTGAAATATTCACTTGGGCAGCCGGTAACGGTGGCACTGGTGATCGCGTTGAATACGACCCGTACGCTTCTAGTCGTTTTACAATTGCCGTTGGCGCGATTGGCGATAACGACACTCGTTCGTGGTACAACGAGCAAGGCTCATCCATGTTGGTAGTCGCGCAGTCCGATGGCAATAGCCGCGGAATTTACACTACGACAAATGGATCTGGTTACACATCAAGCTTCGGAGGAACATCTTCAGCATGCCCTCTAGGTGCCGGTGTCGCTGCTCTTATTCTTGACGCCAATCCAGCACTGACTTGGCGCGATGTCCAGGCCGTTATGATTGAGTCTGCACGACTTAACAATCCGGGTAATCCAAACTGGACGACATCTGTAGCGGGTTACGACCTAAACGTTAACTATGGCTATGGCGCCCTTGATGCCACTGCTGCAACAACTCTTGCTTCTACATGGATAAACTTACCTCCAGAAACTAGCTCAACAAGTGGTCAAGTTAATGTAAACAGTTCAGTGCCTGACAACGACACTACTGGCCTAACTCGTGTAGGCAATATCCCTGTTGACTTTATCGTTGAATCAGTCGAAGTTAAATTAAATGTAAGCCACAACAACGTTGGAGATCTTTACATTAAACTAACTTCGCCATCTGGGCAAAACTCGGTGCTTGCTAAGGACCGTAACGACAGTACTAACAACTACAACAATTTCATTTTCACATCGAACCGCCACTTCGGCGAATCTTCGATGGGCGATTGGATATTGTCTGTCAGCGACCGCGATGCAGGTACTACGGGCACATGGTCGAACTTCACTCTCACTGTTTATGGTCACGATTCGGCTGGAGCCGGCATGACTCTAAGCACTAGTGGTCTGTACGGTGGCGCCACGTCTCTTGTTGATGTCAGCAATGGTTCAGCTAATACCACTACTTGGCTGGCATATTCGATTGTTGGCTTAGGTAGCTACACCATTCCTGCCCTCGGCGTGACCCTTGGCATCGCTTCACCGGCTCGTGCTGCTTCGCCACAAAACACTAATAGTTCTGGTGGCGTTTCATTTGTTCTTAACATCCCTGGCTCAGCCAGTGGACGTAGCGTTTGGTTGCAGGGATTACAGTCAGGATTGGTTACAAACGTGCTGCCACTTGTAGTGCAATAATCTTTCTCCAATAATACACGATTCCCCCAGATTTTTAGGATATCCTTTTGTGCGGGATACTATAGAAATCCTTTTCGTTTAACTTGTTCTCAATCTTACTTGCACTGTGCGCCCAATCAGGGCATACGGTAGGCTCCGATGAGTCTGCCTTCGTGGTGTACTCACACAATTTGCCGCTGAATATTATTGTAGACAACTCGTTTACCTTGCCCGAAGATTGGTACGCAGTGCAAGTTCCAACAGGTATCCCCAAGAGCGTCTTTCGCTTGTTGCTACTTTCTTGTCCGAGCATTCTCGAAGTCGTCGGCGCTGCTGCTGGCGAATTTGCCACGCGCTCATTAACTAACGATACTTACATTGATGATCAATGGCACCTCTCAAATACTGCGACAGGCGGTTTCGACATCAACGTCGAACAAGCCTGGAGTTTAGGATACTACGGTGCGGGGCAGATTATTGGCATTGCCGATAACGGCGTTGATCAATCTCATCCTGATTTGTTTAACAACTACAACTCTGCATTGAGCACCCCCTTTATTTCTAGCTCTCACGGTACAAGTGTTACTGGTATTGTTTCGGCTGAAGGCAACAATGGCCTAGGCATTGCCGGAGTAGCATATAAGTCGCAATGGTCAGAGCAGTTGTTCGGCTCGGCGCTGACTAACGCCGACACATTCATGTGGGCGAATCAATCGCACACAATTAAGAACAATGCTTGGGGGCCAATCGACAATGGCAAGCTTCATGAAATAACAATCCCAGAACTCGATGCTTTGCAAGACGCTGTCGAAAACGGACGTGGCGGCAAAGGCATCATTTTCACATGGGCAGCGGGCAACGGCGGCACTGATGATCGCGTCGAATACGACCCTTACGCCGCCAGCCGTTACACCATTGCGGTCGGCGCGCTAACCAACACCGACGAGCAATCTTCCTACAGCGAGGACGGCTCCGCATTGTTAATTGTTGCACCATCTGATGGCGGATCTTCGGGCATTGTTACTACGACTGCGACTAGCGGCTATGATTTTAATTATGGCGGAACGTCTGCATCTTCGGCTATGGCTGCTGGTGCAGCGGCTTTGATGCTAGAAGCTAACCCTGACTTAGACTGGCGTGATGTGCAATCGATTATCGCACGCACTGCTCGTAAGTGCGATTCGGGCGACAGCGGCTGGACGCAAAATGCGGCTGGGCATGACATCCACTATTCTTATGGATTTGGCGCGCTAGATGTCGGTGCCGCTGTTGTTGAGGCCCAGGTATATATCTCTCCGGGCGTTGAGTATGTTATTGACACAGGAATGATGACAGTAAATAGGTCGATTCCGGATAATGATCTCAGTGGCATCACCGAATATTTCACGATAAATGATGACATTACGATTCAGCATGTCGAAGTGACTGTTCGCGCTTTTCACAACTACATTGGCGACCTTGAAATTGATCTAGTGGCTCCTTCTGGCACGCACTCTTTATTGAAACACCAAAACAGTGATGGCTCCGATGACATTGACAATTTTGTTTTTACTAGCGTGCGGCATTTAGATGAACAATCAATTGGTTCATGGAAAATGCGCATTGCTGATCTAGATCAGTACATTGCAGGTGATTGGAAAAAGTGGCAGGTGAAAATATATGGCCATCGCAATGGGGCACCTATTAGTATGGCAATTGATCCTACATCTTTCGTCGCTGGACAGACTTCAACGATAGACGTCAGCGGGGGCCTACCTATTGAGAAGACCTATTTGGCATACTCTTTATCCGGACTTGGTTCGCAGTACGTGCCACAGCTCGGCGTGACTTTAGGCATTGACGGCCCGGCAGTTCTTGGCTCACCGCAGATAAGCGATGGCCTAGGCAACATTGTTTGGTCGGTTTATGCTCCACCAAGCGTGTCCGGACGGAGCTATTGGTTGCAAGCATTGCAACAAGGGCAAGTCTCAAATATTGATGCTGGAGTAGTGCAATAATCTTGCCTTAACGGGTAGCGCATGGCTATGCTTGGTCTATGACAACAAAAGCATGGTACCAGTCCTATGATGCCGGCGTCCCAGCCGAAGTCGACTTCCAAGATATTCCCGTCGGTGATTATTTAGACCGCGCCACCCACGATTTTGCAGATCACGAAGCTCTGGCCTTTATGAATTGCAGGTTGACGTACTCTCAGCTGACCGAAGAGGTCGATCGTTTTGCAACAGCGCTTTCAAACCTCGGAGTTGTCAAGGGAACGCGGATAGCGGTGCAGGCGCCGAATATTCCACAAACAATGATTTCGTTTTTGGCTATTCTACGATTGGGCGCACACGCAGTGATGACTAACCCTTTATATATGCCGCGCGAAATTGAGCATCAATGGAACGACGCGCAAGTAGAAGTTGCGATTACGTGTGACTTCATCTGGGACCAAAAAGTAAAAGCTATGCGCGATAAGCTGCCAGTGCGCCACTACATTATTGTCTCGATTCCGGAGTACTTAAAGTTTCCTTTGAATTTGCTAGCGCCTATTAAGCTAAAAAAGCAAGACCCACCAATGTTTGCAAAGGTTGAAACTGAAGAAAACGTTCACAAGTTCCGCGCTTTGGTTAATGCGTCTGCGGCGATGCCACCACGAGTCGACATCAGCATGGATGACATCGCTGTAATCCAATACACTGGCGGCACGACAGGATTGTCTAAAGGTGCGATATTGACCCACGGTAACTTGACCGCCAATGTTCAGCAGGTTCGCGCATGGTTTACAGGAGTTGAGGAGGGCAAAGAAGTTCTATTGGCGTGTTTGCCGTTTTTCCATATTTTTGGTTTGTCAGTGTGTATGGCGTGGCCGATGGCAGTTGGCGGCAAAATTGTATTGCAACCAAATCCGCGCGATATACCCGGTATGATTAAGAATTTGGTTAAGCATAAGGTTTCACTATTCCCAGCTCTTCCGGCATTGTTTAATGCGATTAACAACTATGAAGGCGTTGACAAATTAGATTTGTCGACGGTTAAGTATTGCTTTTCAGGCTCAGCACCATTGCCAGAAGATGTGCAGCAAAAATTCGAAGACATGACCGGAGCGATTATTGTCGAAGGCTTCGGCTTGACCGAAACTTCACCGGTAGTAACAGCAAACCCATTGCAGGGCAATCGCAAGATAGGGCATATCGGCATTCCGCTTTCGAGCACCGATGTGCGAATTGTTGATCCAGAAGAGGGGCTTACTGAGATGCCAACCGGAGAGGCTGGTGAGCTAATTGTTAAAGGACCTCAAGTAATGCAAGGTTACCTGAACAACCCTAGTGAGACAGCCAACATGTTGCGCAACGGCTGGCTATACACTGGCGACTTAGCAACTATGGACGAAGAGGGTTACTGCAAAATTGTAGGCCGCAAGAAAGATATGATTATCGCTTCCGGCTACAACATTTACCCAGATGAAATCGACCGGGTGATTACTGCACATGATGCAGTTTTTGAATCATGTACTATTGGCATCCCAGACGATAAGCGCGGCGAAACGGTAAAAGCCTTCATCGCCCTTAATCCCGGAATGACAGCGACAGCTGAAGAGCTCGAAGAGCACTGCCGTGCAGAACTTGCCGCCTATAAGGTTCCTAGGTTATGGGAGTTCAGAGAAGAACTTCCGAAGTCGGCAATGATGAAGTTGCTGCGCCGCACTTTACGCGACGAAGAAGTCGCCAAAATGGGTTAGTGGTCTAATGGAGTTTCCTGATTTAACCGGGCAAGTAGCCGTCATCACAGGTGCTAGCCGCGGCATTGGCAAAAATATTGCTCTGCGCTTGGCGCAGGCTGGTGCAGATATTGTTGTTGCTGCAAAAAGCGAGAAGTCGCGCGATAGTTTACCTGGCTCAATCCACGAAACAGTTGCAGAGGTAGAAGCTATCGGTCGCCAAGCCTTAGCCGTAAAAACCAATGTACGCGATGCCGAGCAAATTGAGTCAATGGCTAGTGCAGCGCTTGAACGATTTGGCAGAATTGACATCTTGATAAACAATGCCGGTGCTTTGCATTGGCGACCTATTACAGATACTCCGCCTAAGCGTTACGATTTAATGATGGAAGTTAATGCTCGCGCAGCGTTTATTGCATCACATTTTGTCTTGCCGCACATGCTTGAGCGCGGCACTGGTACCCTAATTCAAATGTCGCCACCAATTGATTTACGTATGTTGCCAGGAAAAACCGGTTACTGCATGTCAAAGTTCGGAATGAGTTTATTGGCCATGGGTATGGGGGCAGAAGTTAGTGGCACGAGCATTAAGTCTTGCGCGTTATGGCCGGCGACAGCCATCGAATCTCAAGCGACTATTAATCACAAATTAGGTGGACCAGAACACTGGCGGAAGGCAGACATCCTCGCTGATGCTGTTGGCGCAATTTTGTCTGCCGATGTCAAGCAGGTTAATGGCAAGTGCCTTATAGATGAAGATGTTTTGTCGCTGATGGGCGTCAGTGATTTCGAGCAGTATAATTGCGTCGAAGGTGGTCAGCCGCTACGTATAGTTGGTGACGGCGGCGGTGACGCAAGTTTGTGGCAATCTTAGCTTAGGCGTCGAGTGACGCGTCGTAATCTTTAGTGCCTGGCGCTGGTGGCAAGTAGCGCAAGAACTGGTTTCGCACTTCGCGCGACTTGTCGCGCAGATCAGATCGAGTCCAGTCTTTTGTTTCTATAGGAGGTAAATAGTCAATGCGGACGGTGCCGCTTAGTAAAACCATGCCGCCACCAGGATTTATTTTTTCTAGGCCGCGCATTACACTTGGCACAATAGGAGCTTTGGTTGCGAGAGCAATATGAAATGCGCCGAGTTTGAAATTACCTAGTCCTTTGCCGCGCGAGCGAGTTCCTTCAGGTGCGAGCCAAATTGAAACACCGTCATCACTAATTCGTTTAGCCGCAGAGTTCATGGAAGCTTGAGCGCTATCACGGTTCTCGCGGTCGACAGGGATAAAGCCAAGGCGTGGCATCAAAAACCCGAACAAAGGAATTTTCGAAAATTCTTTTTTGTACATTACAGAGCCAGGGTCTGCCCATTCTCCGGAATAGATAAACAAATCGATAAGGCTGACATGGTTAGCCAATAGAATTTTTGCACCGGGATGGTTGCGGTATTGTTCACCATGCACTTCGAGTTTGACTCCGAACATGAACAGCATGCTTTTCCCCCAGCCGCGAATCAAGGTGGTTCGCCATTTGCGTGAGCGCTTCGGGAATAATCCTACAACTAATGCGAGAAAACCTAGATAAAGAAAGCACCAGCAAAACGCAAAGATAAAAAAGAAACGCGCGCGCCATGCACTGCTAGGAGCGGGGCCGTCCCAATTTTCTACACGAGGTGGGGCTTCGGTCACTTACTCGCGTTCTCCGCGAACGCGGACACCCCGTTCTTCGAAGAAACGTGTTAGCTGCGAACGACGGTCGCCTTGAATAATTAACACGCCTTCATCAATGCTGCCACCTGTGCCGAGAGATTTTTTAATGAACTTAAGGGTCTCTTCGGTTTTTTCTTCGGGGATATCGCGCACTGTAGTGATGACTTTGTTGCCACTACGACGTTCGTAGGCCAACACAACCTCTTTTATTTCATTTCCATCTTTGTCAAGATCGGGCAATGAATCTGGGTCGTCGGTAGTGCCTTCAACTCCGGCTTTTGCGAACAAGTCTCGAAATGGGTTATCAGAACTCATAGGAGGATATTGTACTCGCGTGCGCGAGCTTATGCGCAGTATTAGAATAGGGGCATGATTATTGTCACAGGCGGCGCCGGGTTCATCGGTAGTAACTTACTTGCAGCGCTCGAAGAGCGCGGCGAGCTAGTCGTGGTCGACTGGTTGGGCGATGGTGAAAAATGGCGCAATATTGCGAAGCGAGAATTGTATGACGTCGTGCGTCCCGAAAACCTGTTCGACTTTTTACAAGGCCGCGAAGAAGATGTACAAGCAGTGTTTCACATGGGTGCTATTTCTGCGACTACCGAAACTGACGTTGACGCTATTGTTAAAAACAATGTTCGTTTGAGCCTAGATTTATTCCGCTGGTGTGGCCTCAATAAAGTCAGATTCATTTATGCATCTTCAGCCGCCACTTATGGCGACGGTAGTTTTGGTTTCTGCGATGACGACACCATTGATTCTTTAGCCCAACTTGCACCGCTCAATGCTTACGGTTGGTCGAAGCATGTTGTTGATCGCCGCATCGCCCGCGTGTTGCGCAGCGGAGGGTCGTTGCCGCCGCAGTGCGTTGGCCTTAAGTTCTTCAATGTTTACGGTCCTAATGAATATCACAAAGGCAACATGCGCAGCGTTGTGCACCAATTGCATGGCGAGATTAGCTCTGGCGAAGACGCGACATTATTCCGCTCGCATAACTCCGACTACAGTGATGGCGGGCAGTTGCGTGACTTCGTTTATGTAAAAGACATCGTTGACATGATGGTTTGGTTTTTAGACAACCCTGACGTGCAAGGTTTGTATAACGCTGGCACTGGGCAAGCTCGCAGCTTCTTAGATCTTGCAAATGCAGTTTATTCAGCAATGGATAAGCAACCAAATATTAAGTTCGTTGACACACCTGCCGAAATTCGTGACAAGTATCAGTATCTTACAGAGGCTGATATGAGCAAACTGCAAGAGGCTGGTTACAGTAAGCCAGCAACATCGCTAGAAGACGGCATCCGCGATTACATCGTTAATTATTTAGAGCAAGACGATCGCTACCTTTAGTAGGGTAGCCACCAGTTACCGCTAAGTAAGAACATCGATAGCATCACCAGCGCGTCTGAGTAGTAACCGAGCGACGATTGATAGAAGGTGTCGTATAAGTCGTCCATCCACAGTTGCATATTTGGGTCGGTCATTGCTGCTACTGCAAACCCGCATGAAAACTCAGGGGCATAGGACGGCCCGCCATATAGCGGTGCACCATTCATGTCATAGCCGGCAGCAATTCCATAAGGGTTACCTGCGGTTTGGTTGTGAATCCATAAGCAAATGTCGCGCATCGGTTGCAATGTGCGCGTGTCCCCCGAGAAAATCGCATCACCGGTGTAGCGAATCGGGTAGCGCAGGGCATTCCATGCGTAGTTGCCGTCGTTAGGTCCTTCAAGGAAATATGGGTAAGCCGGTTTGTAGGTAGTCGCACCGTACCACTGTTCCATGATGAAATCAGGCAGTAAATGCGGATGCAAACTGAAGTCTTGCGAAACTTGTGCGCTGGCGATTAAACAAGCGTCAACTACGTCATTCCAGAATGGGTCGCCTGTCGCAATGGCGAAAGCTCGGAAGTGACCAATCATAAAGTCAGATGGTCGCGACGAACGCTCATTCCAGGGGCTCCCGTAAGGGTCAACCCAATCGCCAAACATTGGCAATAAAGAATTCGGACCGATTACTGTTTTTAAGGCAGTGATGCGATTGACAGCTTCAGCGTGGTAATCGAAACGCGTGTTGTTACCCCACTGTTTTTCTGCTAGCAGTAGTGCGTATGCGATATCGCAGTCACCGTCAAAGGCAGAGTCGTTACCCCACTGATCATTTCCTTCATGTTCAGGAACATACCAATCCATCAAGTGTTGGTTTTGCGAAGTAGGGTGGTCAATGACAAACTCGTATAAGCCGTTGAAATACTTTCGAGCATTGACATCTTCACCAGCCATCAGCGCTGTGAATAACAGGCCATAGCCTTGCCCCTCAGAAACCGTTACGTCATAGATGCTCCATCCTGAAGAAATTCGATAGCGCGGATGGCCATCAGCTTCGTTTCCTTTTTGCCAAAGGTAGTGGTTAATCCAGTTGAAATAAAAAGTGCTAGTGTGCTGGTCAAGCTGCGACTGTGAATAGCGGCTTGGCTGAATTATTCCTGTTTGATAGGTAGTGTGCTGCGGATAGGGGTAGTTCGGAGGCAAATTTACTCCGCTATGTGGCGGGGCAATATCTTTAGAGCCCGTTGCAGAGCTTGAGCGCTGGCCATTAACGCCGGAAACTGGCAAGCATTGCACAAAGAGCAAAGCTGCCAGAACAGTCGAAATCAAGCGAATTTGGTTCATGGACAAAGTAATTATCGACCTTTAAGCCAAATAACTTTATATACTAGATTAAATGAAAGCAGTAATCTTGTGTGGCGGTAAAGGCACGCGAATCCGTGGAACTGTGGCAGATTCGCCTAAACCTTTATTAGAAATAGCCGGCCGGCCGCTGGTGCACCGCTTGATGGACCACTTCTCTATGTCAAATTACAAGTCCTTTGTCTTGTGCTTGGGCCATAGAGGGAGCGAGATACGAGAATACTTTGATGGCGCTGAAATTCCCGATGACTGGGATATCGAGCTGGTCGATACTGGCGAAGAGACTATGACTGGTGGCCGATTGTGGCAGGTTCGCGATTTAGTGGGCGAGCAATTTTTCATGTGTTATGGCGATGCTTTGTCTAATGTTGACATTAGCAGCCTGGTCGAATTTCATAACAGTCATGGCAAGCTTGCGACGTTGACAACGGTGAATCCGCGCTCAGCATATGGTTTGCTTGACTTAGACGAGGCAGGCGGCGTGCTTGCATTTCGCGAAAAAGATGTGCAGCGCGAGCAATGGATCAACGCTGGTTTTTTTGTAATGAATAAGGCAGTGTTTGAATATTTGAATGAAGATGAGCAATTAATACTAGAAAGGCAGCCGCTAGAAAATCTAGCGACCGCCTCTGAGCTAATGGCCTTCCGGCACGCTGGCTTTTGGCAGTCAATGGAAACTTATCGCGACTGGCTTGACTTAAGCGAGCGCTTTAAGGTTAATTCGTGATACAGTGAAAAAAGTACTGGCACTACAAACATTGTTAGCATCGCTAGCAACATGCCGCCGATTGACGGAATAGCCATTGGTAACATCAAGTCAGCCCCACGCCCGGTTGCAGTGATAACAGGAAGCAATGCCAAAATGGTTGTTGCAGTTGTCATCAAGCACGGGCCGATGCGCCGCATTCCGGCTTCGATTACGGCGCCACGAATGTCCTGCTTGGTTTTAATGGCGCGGTTGTTAAAACTTTGTTTGAGGTAAGTACCCATCACTACACCATCGTCGGTTGCGATGCCGAACAACGCCAAGAAACCAACCCACGTCGCGACCGACAAATTAAGTGGTTGTACTGCGAACAAATTGCGCATTGATTGACCGAACAGGGTGAAGTCCATGAACCATGGCTGGTTATACATCCATAGCAGAATGAAACCGCCTGACCACGCTACGAATACACCACTGAACACCATTGCCGTTAAGCCCAGCGAATGGAAGTGGAAGTACAGCAGTAACAAAATTAGAAGCAATGCGATTGGCAGTACGATTTTTAAAGTTTCGTTGGCGCGCACTTGGTTTTCGTAGCTACCAGCGAATTTCCAGGTAACTCCTGGTGGCGGCTGCAATGTTCCGTCAGCGATGGCGTCGGCAATGTACTGTTGCGCATTTTCGACGACGTCCACCTCGGCAAACTTGGCTTTCTTGTCAAAAATAACGTAAGCAGTTAAGAACGTATCTTCCGTTTTCAGGACCATTGGCCCGCGGCGATAAACCACGTCAGCTAGTTGCGCTAACGGAATTAAATTACCGTTGTTCATCGGTATCATCAAATTGAGGACGTCTTGCGGGCTACTGCGCAACTCGCGAGGGTAACGCACACGCACTGAGTAACGCGCACGCCCGTCAACAGTTTGCGTGACTTTCATCCCGCCCATTGCTGCTTGCAAGTGGTGATGAACTTGCGCTACCGAAATTCCATAACGGGAGGCATCATCGCGGCGCACCTCAACTTCGAGGTAAGGTTTGCCTACTACGCGGTCAGCAAAGACGGTCTCTTCGCGGATGCTCGAGACTTTCTTTAAATGCTTTTCGAAGAGCAGTGCAGCTTCTTCGAGTAATTCAATATTTGGCGCCGCTACTTTTAATCCCATCGGCGCCCTCATGCCTGACTGCAACATTACCAATCGTGTTTCGATAGGCTGCAGTTTGGGTGCTGAAGTTACGCCAAGCAATTTGGTTGCAACAATGATTTCGTCCCAAATGTCGTCGGCTGTTTTGATGTGATTCCGCCAGTTGCGTTGATAGCTGCCATCTTCTAGCTGTGTGTATTCTGGGTAGTATTCGATGATCGTTTCTACCATCGACATTGGCGCCGGGTCGAGTGGAGTGTTGGCGCGACCGATTTTCCCGACGGCATATTTAACTTCGTGAATACCTTCTATAGCTTTGTCAAGCTGAGCGACAGTGTCAGAGTTGTGCTGTGTTGAAGCATGGGGCATGGTTGTCGGCATGTACAAAAACGCACCTTCGTTTAGCGCCGGCATAAATTCGCGACCCATATCAGTTGCGATGTTCGCTCCCCAGATTACAGCAGCAAGCGGCAAACTTAAGAAAATTAGCTTGAAGCGTAAACACCACGCCAAAATACGCGCATACATTTTGTGGAATAACATGAAGCCCCCGATTAGCGAGAACAACAGAATGTCCACAAACACAAAGTTGAGTATGAACGAACTGCCGTAGCCCAAAGGCATCCAGCGCTCGGCTAATAGCATCGATAAGGCCAGGGCAATAATCCAGATGCTTGCTTTATGTAACTCACTGAAAACGGTTTGTTTAGCTTTACCAGGTTGTTCCCTGAACAACCAATAAGCCAACACCGGAACCAAAATCAAAGTAACAACAATCGCCGCCAACAAGGTAAACGTTTTAGTGTAAGCCAGTGGGCTAAACAACTTGCCCTCGGCTCCAGTCATGGTAAACACTGGCAAGAAGCCAAGAATCGTTGTTAGCACTGCTGTCATAATTGCCGAGCCAACCTCGACGCTAGCATTACGAATGGCATCAAATCGCGATTCGTTCGGTTTGAGTTTCTTTAAGTGCTGTAGAATATTTTCAGTTAAAACAATTGCGATGTCGGCAATTGTGCCAATGGCAATTGCAATACCTGCTAGAGCAACTAAGTTCGCATCAACGGCAAACAGTTTCATTAAGCCGAATGCGCCAAGCACACTCACCGGAATGATAAGTGAAACAATTAGTGCCGCGCGTAATCGCATCAACATTGACAGGATGACGATTACAGTAATTAGAATTTCAAGACTCAGCGCATGTTCCAAAGTGTCAAGTGTTTCGTTAATCAAAACTGAACGATCGTAAAAAGGAATAATCTTCAAGGTGGATTTGCGCCCGTCAGGCAAAATGCGCGACGGCATATTTGCTTGCAGGTTGGCAATCTTGTCTTTTACTCCTTTGACAACTAATAATGGGTTTTCGCCATAACGCGCAGTTACAACGCCGCCTACAACTTGCTCGCCGCCGCGGTCAAGCGCGCCACGCCGCATTGCCGGCCCAAGTGCAACGTGAGCGACATCGCTTACGCGTAACGGGGTGCCGTCCCGGGCGAAGAGGGGGGCTTGCTCAATGTCTTTAATGTCTTTAATCCAGCCGCGGCCGCGCAAGACATACTCGACATGATTCATTTCAATGAGCCCAGCACCGACTTCTTTGTTAGCGTTCTTTACAGCCTTTTGCACGGCAGCCAAATCAACATTCAGTGCTTGCAGCTCGACCGGGTCAACTTCGACTAAGTACTCTTGCTCGTAACCGCCAATCGACGCAACTTCTGAAACGCCTTCAACCGCCGATAGCGCATAACGGACAAACCACTCTTGTTGGCTGCGTAGTTCGTGCAAATCCCAGCCGCCGATTACGTTGCCGTCGTCATCAACACCTTCGAGCGTGTACCAATAAACTTGACCAAGGCCAGTAGCATCCGGCCCCAGCTTTGGACGAACTCCTTCAGGTAAAGTACCTGGCGAAAGCGAGTTTAGTTTTTCAAGGATGCGCGAACGCGACCAGTAGAAGTCGGCATCTTCATCGAAGATAACGTAAATGCTTGAAAAGCCAAGCATAGAGAAAGAACGCACTGTTTTAACTCGCGGAATGCCTTGTAGAGCAATCGTTAGTGGATAGGTGATTTGATCTTCTATGTCGCGCGGCGACGAGCCTTCCCATTTGGTGAAAACAATTTGCTGGTTTTCGCCAAGGTCAGGAATCGCGTCGGAAGCGATAGGGTTGCGCGGGATAATGCTGTTGTCTAGAGTTTCGTTGTCAAAAGGCGACACCGAAAAACCGACTAGCACTAAAGCGCAAATGCTCAAGAAGAACATAAAGCGCTCGCGCAGAAACAGTGAAAAAAGTTTGTCTAACATTTATTCACCTACTTAACTTTTGGAACAAGAGATTGCTCTAGACCACAGCGGTACATCGTTGCACCGAAGTAAGGATTTTCAACGCGCTCGCCGCTGAACTGAACCCAGTTTGCGCCACGGTCATCGAAGGCCATAGGGCAATGGAACACCGCGAGTTTGCCGCGCTCGGTGTGGTACGGGTATTTGCTCGCAAACGCGACCGCGTTTAATTCAACGTACTCAAAATCTACACGCGCTTTTTCAATATCGACGTGTTTGCTGAAAGCATTGATTTTGCCCATCATCTGATTCAAATCACTCCTGAAATCAGTGAAGGTGTCTAAACTAATACTGTCGATATCAATTTGCGAAACTATTTGCTTAATCTGCGAAGCAACCTTTAGTGCGTCAGGCAAATTGTCAGCAGCTAAGGCCTTCGATAAATTTACATTTAACGCCAAGGCCTCACCTAATTGCTTTTGCACAGCAAAGGGAATGCCGTCCGCTTTTTCTACGGATGCCGGTGCTTGATCGGCACTCATCATGCTGAATTTACCGTTGATTTGCTGCTCGCTGTCTAAAACGAATGCGGCTTGAGCAACGATGATGTCACCTTCTTCGAGGCCTTCTTTCACTACAAACCAATCAGCAGCGCGTGGCCCCAACACGATTTCACGTGGCTCATACCTGATGCCATCGGGCGTATTTTCAGTTTGGATGTAAACCAACGCGCGCTTGCCAGTAATAAGTGGCGCAGACGCTGGTATCAACAGCGGAAATTCACTTTGCGTCGTATTGCTGTAACCAAGGCTAGTGGTTTTTTCGAGTGGCATGCCACACTTGCTGCAATCTCCGGCAAAGTCTGAGACGACTTCGTGGTGCATTGGACACATATACTCTTTGTCGATAGCACTGGCATGTACATGGCCATTGCTGGCCAATTTCACTTTAATGCCAGCACGGCTCAACATGCCTGGACGCAAACGCAAGTCAGCGTTATCAACTTCAACTCGAACGCCTACAGTGCGAGTTTGCATATCTATTTCGCGGTCAAAGAAAATCACTTTGCCAGAAAAAGATTCGCCAGGAGAGGCGTCTACTGCGAAATCGACTTGTTGGCCGTAACGCAACCATGACAAATCTTTTTCGTATGCGTGCAATACTAACCATAATTTGCTTAAATCAGAAATTGTGAATAGTTCTTGACCCTCTTTGACATACTGACCAAGCTTTACATTTTTATTTACAACTACACCACCAATTGGTGCTTTCATTTCAATCGTGTCTTGTGCTTTGCGAGTGCTGCGCAAGGATTCTATTTGCGAAGGAAGAATTCCGTATTGCGACAACCGAGTTTCGGCGGCGGCAACAGTATCGCTCGCTAAATTAGTTATGTAAGAATCTTTTGAGATATTGGCCTTGTCTAGCGAGTTAAGCGCTACAACAAAATCTTGCTGCGCGTTAAACAAGTCAAGGCTATACAGTTCAACCAAGTGGTCGCCTTTGCGAACTTCAACACCAGTGTAGTCGACAAACAAACGCTCGACACGTCCGCTAGCCCATGCGGCGATTGTTGCTGCGCGGGTTTCGTCCTTGTGTAAACGTCCGATTAAATCAATGGTGTGCACAGCGGGGCGGCGCTCGACTTTGACAGTAACCAATTCAGAGTGTTGATGTTGCTCTTGCGATAGCAGCACACCAGGAGAATTCGCGCCAGTAGCTAATGGGATTAAGCGCATTCCACAAATAGGGCACGAACCAAATTCAGGAGCCTGCACGTTGGGGTGCATAGAGCACGTCCAAATTTGCGACTCGGCGTCGGCAGCAGTTTCGATGGTAGATTGCGCGCTAGATTCAGCGCCTCCACAGGCAACGAGAAAGAGTGGCGCACAAGCTAAAAGTAATAGTGAGATTGATTTCATGGCTAGTTTATTCATTGCCTACAAGAATGGCGCCGGCAATTATGGCACGTGTAGCACACATGTCTGAATATGCGGTCTCTAATTGGAGTTGGTAGTCAAGGATCAAAGTGCTAGCATCAAGGACGTCTTGCAGGCTAGATTGATTTGCTTGGAAAGATTGCAGGGTCGCCTCAAGAGTGCTTTCGGCGCGCGGTAGTAATTTGTTGCGGTAAAGTTCAACACGACGGTTTGCATCATCACGCATGGTGAGGGCGTTAGTTATTTCAGCATCAGAGTTGCGAGTGGCTTGCTGAAGCTGCCACTTAAGAGCCTGCTGCTTTTGCTCGGCAGCCAAAACTAAAGCTGCGTAAGGGCGATTTCCGAATGGTAAGTCGAAAGACAGTTGCACTCCGATAGCGTCATCGCCAGAGGTTGTCATCGATGGGTAGCCGTCGCCAATCATGGTGTAGTCAACACCAATCATGAAATCGGGAATTTGCAAATCATTAGCAACGCTTACCTCGTGCGCAGCGGCTCGCATCATAAATTCAAGCTTCATCAATTGCGGACGCTCTGCGGTCGATAGGTAGTTGTCAAGAGTCAGGTGCTGCAAAGGATATTCTTGCTCTGCCCAGTTAATTGTGTTGCCGTGCACAGTCGTTGCTGCAAATATCTTGCTATCAATCAACTCGGCAGCTGCTTCCAGTGAGAAAATTCTGTCTTGTAGTTTTGTAGTTGCTAACTGACTGCGTAACACTTTTGATTGCGATGCGCGTCCAGTTTCAAACTTGGCAATAACTAGATTCTCAATATGATGCATCACCTTGGCTTGAGTATTGTTGATGGCGATACTGCGTTCTAGCAAAATTCGCTTCGCCCAAAGCGTGGCTATTTCGGCACGCAATTTTAATTGCACATTAACGACATCGGCTGCCGCAGCTTGCGCCGTTGCACGCTGTTTGTCGCTTTTACCTTCAAGCCTCTTGTGCCACGGAATGCGTTGTTGCACACCAACCTTCATTTGCATTGGCCCATTACGAGTTTCAACAGGTTCGACAAAGCCACCAAGCATTAGCTTTGGTTCGGGGTAGGCGCCAACGATTTGGATTTGTTGCAGCGCCGCGTTGTAGCGAGCCTTGGCTGCAATTACGTTGCCGTTGTTAGATAGTGCAGAAGAATAAGTTCTCTGCCAATCACTTTCGAGTTCTTTGCCAATCACCAAATTGTCCGGCATGACAAATGCGTCAACAACCGAAGGAGCCGGCAACCGAAAATAGGTCGTGGTTTTGCCAGTAGGTTCAGACTGGCAGCTAGTGGCAAGTGCAATGCCACATATTAAGATTATGGTTTGTTTCATGATGCTGAATTAAAGTCGCGACAACGCGACAACGAAAGAAGATTAATTAATTAAACTTCGGTCGATTCAGCACAAAATACGTTGCGTGGCAAAATAAACCGCCATTGGCGGGGCACGCGGCGCAACATGGCGCCAGATATTTTCGGACATTGTCGAGTCATCAAACTCGACGGCAACTATCGCAACACAGACCAATGGCCCAAAGTTATCGATAGAAGTGTCGGCGACTGCACGAGCTGGGCGATGATTCTTGTCAGAAGGTGCTGGGGCGCGATCCGCTCTGCAGCAACACTTTTTGGTGATAGAACTCGCTGACTCAACTGGTGCGTCGTCGCATTGTGATACACAGCAACTTTTGCCACTAGGCATGCAACTTTCTGTTTGCGCCATTAATCCACAGATGTTGCTTGGTATTAGCAACAACACAATGGCAAGGGAAGCAAAGAGCCGCATATTATAAGTTTAGCTTATTTTTTAACTGTTGGAGCCGCGAATATCGACCCGCGACTAATTCATCGGCGAAATTAGGCCGTTTAAGGCACGAATTCAACAGATAATCTGCTTCAATAGATAGCGAATAAGTCATAGAAAAATCAGGGAAAACTTTATTTAACTTTGAAAAGTCGACTAAATAGTCGCGCTGATCAACGTCAGCCGTGTCAGCAAAAGCTAATTCACTGTTGTCATGCTTAGTCGAAATCATGCGCGCTAGGTCTAGGACCTTGATGTTTTGTGCATCATCACCAACGTTAATAATCTGGCCAGCAATTACATCTTGCTTAACTTCAGTGCAGTGCAAAAACGTCCGCGCGATATCTCGGCAATGCACCAATGGACGGCAGGCAGATCCGTCTGACAAAAGCAGAACTTTATTCTCGGTAGACAACTTTGAAACAAAATCATTGAAAACCAAATCAGTACGCAAAGCAGCTGAATGTCCGTAGGCGGTAGCGTTGCGCAAAATGCATACGCTAAATTCGCTATCAGTTAGTTCAAGCAGGTGTTGTTCCGCAGCAACTTTTGAACGCGCATATGCTGTCTGAGGAGCAGTGCCGAAGCTCTCGTCAGCGTATTTGCCATGTGAGTCACCATAGACTGCGCAGCTAGAGGAAAATAAGAATCGAGGCACATGAGCAGCTTTGCAAATTTTGGCAAGATGGACTGTCGCAGCAACATTTGTCCGATAAGTTAATTCTTCATCTAGTTCACCCATAGGATCATTTGAAATTGCCGCAAGATGAACTACCGCATCGTGGCCAGCGACATCCTTTATTGATAAATTAGCAACGTCGGTAATGATTTCAGAATCGGCACAAGGACGCTTTTCGAAGGTGCAGTCTGAGAAGTAACCGATATCGATACCGGTTACAAAATGCCCGGCACGCTGAAAAACGTCTACAGCATGGCATCCTATGTAGCCCTGGTGGCCGGTAATTAGAACTCTCATTGCTACAATGATGCCATGTCTGCATCTTCCATGCCCGCTCCGATTAAAATTCTTTGCCTTTTAGGGTTGGGTTTATTAATTTGGCTTGGTAGTGGGGCAGATAAGGGCAATGAGAAAACCGATGGTTCTGGCAATCAAATTGCTGTAGTAGAGCCAGCGCCAACTTTGGCTGGCGACCCTGCTAGCAACCTACATCGCGATCCGCAAGCTTTAGAGACGGGTGAGAGCGCGACGCCCCCAACTTTTTCGCCGCATCAGACTCCTGTAGCGCACGCGATTTATCAAAACGTTTCAGGGCAGCCGATTAGTGGCGCAACCGTCGAGCTGTGGCCTTTTAATCAGATGGGCATGGGCATCGTGAATAGTTTGCCCCAGTTAAATGCTCCTGAGTTTAGCACTACCACAAATGACCTAGGCGAATTTGAGTTGCCATTTGCGCGGCTGTCTTCGCGACGCCCGCAATTGGGATTGATCGCTAACGGCGATGAATATATTCTTCTGTTTCGCCATGACGATTATGCTGATTTGCGCGAAATGTCATTAACGAACTTTAACAGCGAAACGGTTATTACCGCGCCTCAACAATTAGAGTTGTTTCATGGGCAAGTATTGTTGCATGACAATTCGCCCGCTGCGGTCACTGGCGTCTTTGTGGATAGTGTCGTAAAAACCTGGACTGATGCTGGCGGGAATTTCACAGTTGGCCTTAGGCAGGGTAGTCACGAGCTTGGTTTTGTTCACGAGCTTGGGGCGACATCAAAAGTAGTGACAGCTGGTGAGCAAGAAAAGGACATCATCGTATTGCCGCGCGCACAGAACATTAGTGGCGTGACTCTAGACCTCAATAATCAACCACTAGCGAACATAGAGCTCGAGGCTGTTCGGACTTCAGCGACTGAGTCGAGCGGCCGCGCCACATCACGCGCTACTAGCGACAAGCAGGGGCGTTTCGTCTTTCATGGATTGGCAGACGGCATCTTTCACCTTCGCTCAGTGCGACCGCAGCGTGAGTATTGGCCTCAGGGTATTGAGGCTGGCGCAAAAGATGTGCAGTTGCGAATCGATGACCGAATGTTTTCTTTTGATGTGGCTGGTGCTCCGCAATATGCGGTCTGGAACACCCTAGTGGTTAGAGTACTGCATAATGGTAACTACCGAACTCTGGTTTCTGAATCGAAGTCTAGTCTATTGCGGCAAAGTTACGACTACTTTTTAAGCAACGATATCAAAGCCGATCAACTCATTATGGACTTTCAGGTGGCGGGGTACAAGCCGTTGCATTTTAGTTTTGATGTAGGCCCTTCAGCGGCAAGGCAGCAGCAGAGTACAACCTTGGTCACTGAAGCGCAGAGTGCAGCATTGCACTTAACTTTTTTTATGCCTCAAGGCGTGAAACCGTTCGGGTTGAATTACGTTTTGCAGAGAGTAGATGATGGCAGGGTAGTAACTCAACATCGCCGCAGTGTGTCCACACCAGGCAATGAGCGCCGCGAGTATTACTACCCCCATTTATTAGCAGGAGACTATAAAGTGCAACTGCAGCTAGAGAGTAATTCGTTTTTTAGTTTGCCGGAAATAAGTATTGCAGGCAATGCCATAATAAAAATAGAGCCCGACGAAAATAACTTCATCGAGCTCGATTTGGTCGCTAACTAGATCTATTTTACATCAGCACTTGTCGCAGAGCTAAGAGCTTGTTCTGCGGTATCCATCGCTTGAAACCAAACTGTTTGGTCTTGTAGGGCTGCGGGGACAACGAATGTCACTGCGCCACTACCAAACATATTCGCTTGTGCAGAGCCGAGGCTGATGCGCGGGTTACCTAGTTCGCCAACACCGAATTGAGTATTCGTCAATTTGTGAACGCGTGAAGCGTAAACCTTAACTGTGCTATTTGGAGTCGCGCCAACGAAGTTGACCGAAGCATTTTGGCCAACCGTCATTACACCCGCCACCAACTTGAAGTTGTTGTCAGTGATTGTCGGAGTGTCGCCAACGCGAGTAATCTCAACTTCAACAGTAGCGACGTTAGATAGTGCGCCACAGCTGTCACGGATAGTGTAGTTGAAGGTGTCGGTTGTGCTTTGTGCGCCACTGAGATCGCCAGTAAAGGTGTAAGTAACTGTGCCATCAAGATTGTTGGCTAAAGATCCTTTATGCGGAGCTTGAGTGATAACTACAGTTGCAAGATCAAGGGCGCGTCCTGATGGAACAGTGTCGTTGGCCGCGATGTCGTATGTTTGTGGGCCGTCTGTTTCAGACATTGAGTACGCATCGTAGTTCGCTTCAGGCAGCTCGTTGTTGCCGGGATTGTCAACTTGCACAGTCGCAATGTTTGACACGAGGCCAGTCACATCACTGATGTGGTAGTTGAAAGTATCAGCGCCAACCCAAGCGTAATCAGCCGTGTATTCAACCAAGCCGCCACCGAGCACAACAACTGTACCGTGCGCAGGGTTTTGAGTGATTACAACAGAATCCAGATCAAGGTCGTTGTTTACATCAAGGTCGTTATCAGCGACATCAATTACAACTGGACCACAGTCAGCAGGTGTACGCGTGTCATAAACGGCGACAGGTGCTTGCGGTGGTAGAGGCGTGCCAGCATCAAAGAGAACAAGCATCATGTCGGCGTCGTCTACTTGGTGCCAAATGTGGTCTTCAATTTCTGCGAGGTCGCTTGAATTCCAGTCGTTACCGTAGGCGGAAATTATTACAGGAGTGAATGCACTACTGTTTGAGACTTGTATGGCCGACGAGCTAGATGATGAAGATGATGACGCGTCTGGATGATTTGAGCCATTACTGTGAATGGTGTTGTTGCCCGGGTCGACTAGTGTCCCTAAATCGTAATTGATTCCGGTCGTGTTAAAACTTGAGCCCCATGCATAAATCTCAATGCCGCGACCATAGTTGGAAGTAATGGTGTTGTCGCGCAATGTGTGGTTAACATTTAAATCTGATGCGCTAGACATTGACCACAGAGAACTACTGAGTTCTACTCCTTCCCAACCGTTGTCAGTTACAGTGTTGTTTGCAAGATTTAGGTTTACGTTAGCATGAGAGGCGTCAGATATATTGTTATAGAATAGAATTGCAGTGTCATCACCTTCGGTAATAGTGTTACCGCTGATATTAACATCCATATCAACATTCTGCACCGACCAGTTGCCTAGCCACAGTTCAATTGAATCGTCTTCAGTTGCGTCGATGGTGTTGTTGGTGATGTCAATTACTGCCGCACCAGAGACGATAGAAGAGGAGTTCCAGATGGAGAGTGAAAAGCCGTCATCGTAATTGCCCGATAAAGTGTTGTTGTCAACAACTAGCTCGAGAAACTCGAACTTACCAACACTGGCAGAGAGTACTTCGTCATCACAGCCGCTCCATGAGTTTCCTGAGACGGTCACATTGATGATTGGAGTGTTATAGGCGTCAATAACAATGGCGTTATCATCGACGACGTCACCAGTATTGTCGTTAATTACAATGTCAAAGTTCGCACCAGAAATGCCATCGATGTCAATAACATCAAATGCGCCGTTCACTACGTTGTTGTCATGAATGGTAATGTAATTGTGAGCAGTAGAAGACGAAGATGAGAAGTCGACGTCTAGCGTTAACAAGTTACCGTCACTTGCATTGCAGTTGCCAATAGTTAAATTAGTCTTTACATCAGTAGTCCAGTATCGCACTAGATCGCCATGGCCGGCGCCGTCATATACAACTCCGTCGACGACGATAGTGGTTGTGGCAGTAGTGCTCGTGTTTACAGAAAGCCCTGCTGCGCCAAGTCCGTCGATACTAATGTTAGAAAGTGTAGTGTTTGATAGACCCGGTTCTGGAGTAATCGAGAAAACTGCTCCAACACCAAGAAGTGAATCTGGCAAATTAACTTCAGTAGTTGCGCCATCTCCGTTATAAGTAACACCTGGTACAAGTTCGAGCGGGAAGCTTTCGGTATCGTAAATACCATTAGCAATATTAACTGTATCGCCAGCAACCAATACTCCTGAGTCAAGCGCTTCGGTGATAGTATTCCATGGCAGTGCTGCCGAGCCGTCGCCTCCTGTTGCAGCGCTTAAATCTACGTAGTAGTCGGTACTAGTAAAGGCGAAAATTAGATTTGATGGCGAGCCGACAATTAGGGCTGCCACAAAAAAAGATCTTAGTAACTTATTCATTGAACCTGGGGAAATTTTTTGGGATGTGCTGCAATTATGCAACTTACTTAATATAGCCTAGCTCAAGCGATATAGGCGTATTATTTCCAGAAAACACCCGGTTCGTTTGATAAGTTTGACGCGAAATCAGGTGCGATAATTGTGCCTGTAAGTGGCAAATACTTGGGGCCACGGTCTGGCTTGAAGCCCATTTCACGCTGCTCTTGGCGTAGGCGCTTTTTCTCAGCACGCTCTTCTTCTGATAATTTAATATCTTCGGCTATAGCTGGAAGGTCGAAACGCACCGTTACAGGCTGCCCTACTTGTAAATGAAAAGATGTTTCGAGCAGATACTTTTGCTTACCTGCCTCGACAATTAAGCGATATTCGGTTGCACGTAGATCTGTCAGCACAAATTCGCCAGCCTCATTGGCGTCAGTGCTGCGTAGTCGCTCTGCTCGTTCCCACGGATCACGCTCTTTTACAGGCTGCCCGCCACTCCCAAGACGCGCTGGGCGCTGAGATTTTTCTTCATCACGCTCTTGCAGTTGCAATCCAATCTGCTTGGTCAGCTTGGTATTTGGCACAATTTTCAGTAAAGTATTGTCGGAGACTACAATTTTTGCCTGACGGCGTTCGAATTCTAATAATGTCGCACTAGTGTTGCTGCGCAATCCAGCAGTCTGCGGACGCCCTGCCGAAATGTAATATTCGCCAGCCGGTAATGGCGGTGACTGGAATTTACCGTTTGGCTCTGAACGCGCATAAAATACGTCGTCGCGATAATTGCCACTTTGCGGGTGCCCTTGCTCGGGTGTTAAAAAGAAAATGTATTGGCCTCTAAGCGGGTTGCCGAATGAATCGTTAATATTGCCACTGATGTGGGTCGCGCCGTTTAGCCCTACATGAAATTCGGTTGTTGCCGCAGTGACGATAAACAACTCGGTGTGCGGCATGTAGTCTTTGGCAGTGACCCTGATTTCCCATTCGCCAACTTCGAGTAAACAATCCCAGCTCTGCTTGTCATGAAAATCAAACTGCTTAGCAATGTCCTTTTGATTAGTCAGAATCACTCGCAACTTTTCTGGTCTATGAAATTTATTGCCAGTTACATTTACTGTAACGCTAACTAAATCATTTGGGTCAGCGCGCTCAACCACAGGCGCTGGTTCGGCAACTTCTCCCGCTACTGGCTTTTCGGTAATATCAGTTGCCACGACTTCTTCTTGCGCGGTATTTAGCACAAACGAAATTAGTAGGGCAAGAATGCCAAATAGGGGGATTGTTCTTTTCATTGAACTAAAGCCCTTAGTGTTTCATTGCTGTCGACTAACTGTTGCCAGCGCTCTGCGTTTACTTCTTTTAGGCGCACCATAAACTGTTTAGCACTCACGCTATCTTTTAATCCAGCACTGGCTATGGAAGAAATGCTTAGAGCAAATGGAGAGTTTGGAGTAACACTTAACACCACATCACACGCGTGTAGCGCATTTGCAAAATCTTGAAGCTGCATTGATGCACGAATGTACTGATTCCAGGCAATCATCTCTGACGGCTCAGAACGACACGCTATTTCAAAAAATGATTGTGCGCCAGCGTAATCTTTGGTGGCTAACTTTAACAATCCAAGGTTGTAATTGGCCTTAAAGTCATCTCTGGCGATAGCGATAGCCTTTTTGTAAAACTCAGCAGACTTGTCGAATTGCTTATCGCGCATTAATAAGTTGCCGACATTAACTAGGGTAAGCACATGTTCTTCTTGAAGCTCAAGCGCTTTCGTGTAGTAACTGAACGCTTTATTGCTATTGCCCATTGATTCAGCGACTACCCCTAGGTTGTACCAAGCTTCAAATGCAATTGGATCGTATTCAATCGACTTTTCAAATGCATCCCACGCCTCTTTGTCGTTGCCGCGACGGTGCTCGATATTACCGATACCAACTAAGGCCTTAGCGGAACGTTCATCTATCTCTAGCGCTTTGTTGTAGGCAACAATCGCTGCATCACTTTCACCATCGTCTTGCAACCAATCTCCTTCACGCACCCATGGCAGAGGGTCGCGCGGATCCATTTGTTTGGCTGCGGCTAAATGCTCTTTCCATTGGCCATTCTCTAGTTTGCGGTCAACTACGCATAAACGCAATAACACAGAGTTGCGCGCGCCTTTCATCATGCTAGTTTCAACTAATAATTTATAAGCATCTTCTAATCGCTCAGTTTTAATAAAGATGCCTGCCAGTGCTGAGCGTGACAGAATCGCGCCGGGATCTTCGGTTAAAATTTCTTTCAACAATAATTCAGCTTCATCAAGCATGTCGGCGCGCACCAAGTTGTTAGCGTGCTGAGATTTTTCCCACATCCCAACCTTCGTTTTAGGGTCGGCAAGCTCGCTACCATCTTCCTCTAGCACGTCTTCGTCATCAGACCAGACATAGCCAAGCTCGGCAAGAGCAGCACGCATTTCGGGGGCCATTGATTTAATGTCGTCGCCCTTGCTATCCTTTTCACCGTTTGCTAAATAGCTATCAATGGTCTCGATGTAAGATTGCGCTTGCGTTTCGGCGCCAGGCAGCAAGTTATTTAATTCATTAGGATCGCGGAACATGTCGTAAAATTCAGCAATCGGCGATTTGATGTAACGCGCCTGATCGTCACGCACTGCACGAATCGAAGACCATCCATGATTGTAATACGGGTTCATCGCTTCTTGATAAACAGGTGGACGCGAAACAACACCTTTTTCCCCAGGTCTTATTTCGCTAGCAAAACTGATGCCATCAAAATCAGTTTGCGCTTTGATATCGAGTAAGTCGAGCACAGTTGGAGTGATGTCAACCGAAGAAACCGTGCCGTTAACGCGCATACCTTGAGCGAGCGCTGGGTGTTTCATGATTAGTGGCACATGGGTAGTTGCGTCATAAACAAACATGCCGTGGGTTGATTCGCCGTGTTCGCCCATTGAATCGCCGTGGTCGGCAGTCATCACCACTAACGTTTCATCTAACTGGCGAGTCTTTTGCAAGAACTGCATAATCTCACCGAGCCCTGAATCAGCATAAGCGATTTCTCCGTCATATGGGTCACCATTGGCTTTATCTAAGAAAACTTGTGGCGGGGCATAGTTAGCATGCGGATCAAAGAAATGCACCCACAAGAACCAGCGCTCGCCATTGCGTTCTTTCAAAAACTTAATCGCGCGTTGTGCAGTGTCTGCGGCTTTCGTTTCGCGAAACATAAACATCGGAGCTTTCGCGGCGTTAGCCAAGTTGTCGTCGTAAAAATCGAAGCCTTGGTCTAAGCCATAGCGTGAGTCAAGCACCAAAGCCGAAATGACTGCGCCAGTGGCAAAGCCGTTGTCCGATAATTGCTCAGCAATCGTAATTACATCTTCAGGCACGTGGTGAGTGCCGTTGTTGCGTGCGCCATGGGTCGTTGGATATTGCCCGGTCAGGATAGAAGTGTGTGACGGCAAGGTGATGGGAGCCACTGTCATACAGCGTTGAAATAAAACCCCTGCGTCGGCCATGCGATCAAGATTGGGCGTGGACGCATTCATGTTGCCGTAACTGCCAATCGCATCTGCGCGTGTAGTGTCGAAAGTGACAATCAGGCAGTTTTTTATATTGGCATCAAGGCCGGCCGGTGCCGGCTTGAATTCGTTGTAGGCAGCGATTACTACAATTATGACTGCGCCGCCGAAAACCAATTTTGCCCACTGCGGTAATTTGAGTGGAGAGTAGCTCATCCACAGATTTTACTGCATAAGCCATGAAGAAACCGTAAATTTCTCGATTCCTCCACTTCTTTCAATGATATCCGGCGACGAGACTATTTTTTCTAAACGCTTGACAATTTCGGTTTTATTTTGCTTGTCAGCCCACCGTAATAATCCGCCGTGGAATGGGGCGAAGCCCATGCCGAAGACAGTTGCGAGATCTAATTCCTCTTGAGTTGCGGTTACGCCCTCTTCCATACAACGAGCGGCTTCATTAGCCATCGACAAAATCAAACGATCGACGATGTCGGAGTCGCTTAAGTTTTTGCAAGCACTGCCCGTTTGGAATGTCGACAAGTCACCGCACAAAGTAGGTTTGCCCTTACCGTGTTCGTAAAAACCGCGTTTGGTTTTTACTCCAAGTCGGTCGTCATTAGCTAAGGCGTTAATGCCAGGACACGGAGTCATGCGCACACCATAAGCTTCCTCAAGTGAAGCAGATGCGTGTAGCGCAATGTCTAAACCAACTTCATCGAGTAGACGCAATGGTCCCATCGGCATGCCGAACTTCAGCATTAATTCGTCAATGCGTCTAGCGCCAACTCCTTCGACGAACAGTCGCATTGCCTCATCAAGGTAAGGGCCGAGCAATCGATTGACTAGGAAACCCGCGACATCTTTAACAATAACGGGAGTCTTACCCATGCGCGCCGCCAACGCTGCAGTTTCAATCAACACTTCTTCACTGGTATGTTCACCACGAATGATTTCAACTAACGGCATCTTGCGTACAGGGTTAAAGAAGTGCATACCAACCACACGCTCAGGGTTGCGGACGGCGTCCGCGATTGCTGTTACGGATAATGAGGAAGTGTTGGTTGCGATGATGCAGTCATCGGGCACCTGCTCGGCCACTTGTTGTAACACTTGTTGCTTGATATCTAGACGCTCGGCGACCGCTTCAATCACGACTTCGGCATGGCTGATACCATTGATTTGATCGCTAGTGGTGAGGCGATCAATAGCTGCGTCTGCCAAGTGTGGCTTGAGACGGCGCCGATTGCGCTTTTTAGTGATGGTTTGTTGGTGATCAATCACTGCGGCATCGAGCGCGTCGCGCGACAAATCAATTAATCTGGTATTCAAGCCCTTTTCGGCTAACACCGATGCGATTGCTCCACCCATAACTCCGGCGCCAATTTCAGCGGCGTGTTCTAGTTTGCGCGGTTTGAATTCTTTAGTGCCCCGCGCGAACTTTTTAGCGGCCTCACTCGCAAAGAAAATGCTGACCAATGATTTACATACATCACCGGTTGCTAAATCTGCAACTGCCTTTGCTTCACGCTCAGCCATTTTGCGCGAGTCAGCGCTGAACGAATTTAGCACCAACTTAATTGCAGCAGGGTGAGCAGGGTATCGACCTTTGGTCTTGGCCATAATCATTTTGCGGACTTGATTACCAATCACCATTCGCGCAAGTGGATTGCGGTCAACTAAGTACTTATAAATACCACGCTCTTTTTTACGCACTGTGGTGCGGCCCATTGCCACATCACAAGCGATGGGAACTAATTGATCGGCATGCGCTAGGCGATCAATCATGCCACGCTTCAACGCAGTTTTGGCATTAAATAAACGGCCACTTAAAATTGCATCTAACGCGGACGGAATCCCAATGCGCTTGGGCAAGCGGTGGGATCCTCCCCAACCCGGGATAATGCCCAATTGCGTTTCGGGCAGTCCAATGCGGGTTTTTGGGTCATTAAGCGCGATTATGTAATTGCACGACAGCGATAATTCATAAGCGCCACCAGGCACTGCGCCACCGACTGCGGCAACAGTGGTCGCTTTAAGTTTTTCAATACGTCTGAAAATGCCATGCACAAAATTTACTACATGATGCGCTTCAGATTTATCAGTTATGCCAGAGATGCCATCGATGTCAGCGCCGGCAGCGAATTGAGTCGGAGTGCGTCCAGCGAAAACTACTGCTTGTAACGAGGCGTCATTTTCTAGCTCTTGAACTACATTGTCCAAATCAGATAGTAGTGGTGCATCTAATACAGCTAAGCTGCGATGCGGCGGATCGAGCACTACAATCGCCAAGCCATCTTCAGGCCGCTCGACGCGAATGCACGCGCCGGGTTCAGGGCAGTTTTTTGGTTTTGGGAATCCGTTAAGAAGTTCAGTCATGATATTAAATGCGTTCGAGAATTACTGAGCCACCTTGGCCGCCACCGATGCACAATGTCGCCAAGCCAAATTGTTTGTCGCTTTCGATTAGCTGATGCGCGAGAGTAAGAAGTAGTCGCGCGCCAGTTGCGCCAACTGGGTGACCTAGCGCAATTGCGCCACCATTCGGATTTAGCGTGTCCATGTTGATTTCGCCCATACCTTGCTTTTCAAAAGCGCGGACGCAGCCTATTACCTGCGCAGCGAAAGCTTCGTTTAATTCAATAAAATCGATATCGCTTATTTCAAGCTGTGCTTTCTTCAAAGCAGTGTCGCTCGAATAAACTGGGCCCAATCCCATGCGCGATGGGTCCATACCTTCCCATGCAAAACTACGGATGCTAGCTAATGGCGTTAAACCAAGTGATTCAGCGCGGTCTTTAGTCGTGAGCAATAATGAAACTGCCGCATCGGTAATGCCACATGAATTACCAATTGTGACAATGCCATCTGGCTTCTCGAAGTAGGGCTTCATTCTGGTTAGCTTTTCAATAGGCATATCATCGCGGATGCCGTCGTCGTGACGAATTGAAGATTTGCCCTTGCGTGTGCCGAGTGCAACAACTGGCACAATCTCTTTTGACAAACGCAAGTTATCGCGCGCCACTTGAGCGCGGCGGTGTGACTCTAAAGCATAAGCGTCACACTCTTCGCGGGTGATTTGGTAATCACGCGCAATGTTTTCGGCGGTTTTACCCATAATTAAACCATTGGTCGGATCAGTCAGTCCACCGAGTAAAGCGATTTTAGGTTTTAAAAAGGAAGGACGGAATGATGAAATCGTCGCAAGCTTTTGCCCGCCACTTCGCGCTTTCATTAGATTGGTAAAAAGATTTGTCATCTTGTCGCCAAACAGTAGGGGATAACTACTCATAACTTCGACACCATTACAAATGTAAGTGTCACCCATGCCTGCCAAAATATTCGAAGCGGCAGTAGTCACAGCTTCCATTCCACTTGCGCAGTTGCGTGCCACAGTTCGCGCCGGCACTTGCTGGGGGATGCCCGAACGCAAAGCGATAACCCGCGATACATTTGCCTGGTCAAACGGCTGCCCGACACAACCAGTCACCACTTCATCAATAGTTTCAGGAGGAAGCCCGGTCTGCGCTAAAAGCTCGCGTGTTGTAATGGCAGCAAGGTGAGCGACATTTTCTTTGGCGAAGACACCTCCAGCCTTGGCCATTGGGGTGCGAATACCCGCCGCCAGGACCAATTGTGGTCCACCATCAAGTTGTGAGTAAGAAGTCATGCGTTTTTATACTTTACACCGTAAACTTAACACTGTAAACTAAAACCCATGGCAAAATACGATAATCTCCGCGAGCAGATCCTTGAGCAAACTAGGCATCTGCTAGTCGAAGACGGCTATAACAACGTATCTATGCGGAAAGTAGCCAGTTTGGTGGGTTGTACGCCTACTTCTATCTATCTCTACTTCGAAAATAAAGATGCACTAATTCACGCGCTAATTGAAGAAGGTATGGATAGTTTGCACCAAAAAGTCGAACAATGCTTAGCAGCCGAGTCGGATTCCGCAGCGCAATTTAAGTTGATGTGCCGCTCATTTCTTCAGTTTGGATTCACCAATCCCGAGTACTACGTGATTATGTTTCAGCTGCCAACCGACGAAATGGAGCCATTCCCGGCCGAAAAATACCGTCGCGCCCGCCGTAACCTTCAACAATTCGCTGACGTTTTACACAAAGCACGTGGCGAACAAAATTCAACACTTGACCCGTTGATAGACGCCACCATGGTGTGGTCGCTATTGCACGGTTCCACTTCTCTATACCTTGCACAACGCATTGACACACGCATCCCTAAAGATGTGTTTGTAACACGCACAGTTGATTACGCGATGTCAATGCTCAATCCAATTCAACATTCATTATGAGTTTAATTTTTTACATCATCGGCTTAGTCGCCCTAGGTTTCTTTTCAGCAAAGTTTCTTTATTGGATAATTTGGACGGCACTTATCCTCGTCTGTTGGTCAGCGCCAACTTGGATATACATTGCACTTGGTGTGCCAGCGCTAGTCTTTTTGTTACCAGCGTTACGCCAAAGAGTGGTTACTGTACCATTAATGAAAATGATAAAGGCGATGGGATTATTGCCAGTCATTTCTAAAACCGAACGCGAAGCATTAGACGCGGGCACCGTTTGGTATGAAGGTGAGCTGTTTTCTGGCAAACCCGACTTTAAGAGGCTAATAAAAGAAGAGAAGTACCCTGAATTAACTGATGAAGAGAGATTGTTCTTAGAGGGTCCAGCAGAAGACATATGTGCCATGACCGACGATTGGCTGGTTTACCAAAAACGTGACTTAGCGCCTGACGTGTGGTCGTATTTGCGAAATGAAGGATTCTTTGGAATGATAATTTCTAAAGAATATGGCGGCTTAGAATTTTCAGCGACAGCTATTTCTGCTGTGATTAAAAAACTGAGTTCGCGCAGTATTCCACTGGGCATTACCGCAATGCTGCCAAATTCTTTAGGCCCGGCAGAATTGTTGATGCACTATGGCACGCCAGAACAAAAGAAAAAATTACTTCCGCGTCTAGCAGCTGGCAAAGAAATACCATGTTTTGCCCTGACCGAACCACACGCAGGATCAGATGCCGGCGCCATCCGCGCTCGTGGTGAAGTGTTTAAAGATGAAAATGATGAATTGAAGATTAGGCTCGACTGGGAAAAACGCTACATCACTTTAGCTTCACGTGCGACATTAATAGGACTAGCCTTCAAGTTGTTCGACCCAGAAAACTTATTACAGCGTGGCACCGAGCTTGGTATTTGTTGTGGCCTAATTCCTGCCGATACTCCAGGAATTACTACTGGGCGCCAGCACGACCCGCTAAATGTGCCATTTTTTAATTGCCCGTTTGAAGGCGATAATGTGGTAGTAGACCTCGACATCTTAGTTGGCGGCCCGTCTCGTGTTGGGCAAGGGTGGCGAATGCTAATGGAACAACTCGCGGCTGGACGCGGCATCATGCTGCCGTCCTCTGCTACTGCTGGCGCACAAATGGCGGCCAGAATCGTTGGCGCTTACTCGATGGTGCGTAAACAATTCGGTATGTCGATTGGTAAGTTTGAAGGTATCGAAGAGCCTATGGCGCGCATCGGTGGCGCAGCTTACACCCTTGAGGCTACTCGCCGCTTTACTTGCGGTGGTCTCGATGGAGGAGCTAAGCCAGCAGTTGCATCTGCTATTGCAAAATATAACTTCACTGAAATAATGCGCGATGTAATTAACGACGCAATGGACATATGTGGTGGCGCCGGAATATCACGTGGTCCACGCAACTTGCTAGCCCACCCTTACTTTGCTGCGCCAATTTCCATCACCGTAGAAGGAGCCAACATTTTAACCAGAACATTAATGGTATTCGGTCAAGGCGCAATTCGTTGCCATCCGTTTGCTGAGAATGAAATTACAGCATTAGAAAACGGAGACGTAAAACATTTCGACTTCGCCTTCTTTGGCCATGTCAAGCACGTGATAACCAATTTTAGCCGTTCTTTAGTGATGAATTTGACGCGCGGCCATGCGGCGTCCGTGCCATTCGAAGGACGTATGCGTCGCGATTACCAAAAACTTTCTTGGGCGTCATCACGCTTTGCAATTCTTGCCGACGTAGCGATGGGGTCTTATGGCGGTGACTTGAAACGCAAGGAAATGTTGACAGGTAGATTCAGCGATGTCTTTTCATGGATGTATATCGCTAGCGCTTTACTTCGTCGCTATGAGGCTGAAGGTCGTGACAAAGATGATTATGCTCTCTACCGCTGGTCAATGGATAGCGCATTGCAAAATATGCAGCAGGGCTTTGATGGATTATATGCCAACTTTGACATGCCAATAGTTGGCGCTTTATTACGCGGACCGATTGGTTTTTTCGCTCGACTAAATTGTTTAAGCCGCGGGCCAAGCGATAAAATGACTCAACGAGTGGTACGAATAATGCAAAAGCAAGGAGCGCAACGTGATCGCTTGACCGAAGGAATCTATATGCCAGCTAATGAAAATGATGCCCTCGCAAAATTAGAAAAAGCCTACCGCGCATCTTTGGCTGCCGACAAAGTCGCCGCCCGCATTAAGGACGCCATCCGCAAGCGTGAATTGCCGCGACAAGCGCCAATAACTTTGCTTGATGAAGCATTAGAAAAAGGTATCATTAACGAAAATGATGTTGCAATTGCGCGAAAAGCTGAAGAGCTTCGAACTGATGCAATAACTGTAGATTCATTTTCCGAATCTGAATACCTAGCTACAGCCCTTGATGGCGGTTGGTAAATGCTCGAAAAGCCACGTTTCTCTACCTTTTTCCCTCATCCGTTACTGCATGATCAACATGCAATGACGATTGCGGGAGCGATGTTGCCGCGCCCGCTCGGGCCTTTTAGTGAGTTGGCAATGAAAGAGTGGTTGCAAGTCGATGAAGAAACTTCGATCTTGCTTGAGTTGAATGTTCAACCTGATCGCACACGCCCATTGTTGGTGATGGTGCATGGTTTGTCTGGGTCGTCTCAATCACCTTATATGTTAGGTGTCGCCCAGAAGGCTTTCTTGCAAGGCTGGAGTGTAATTCGCGTCAATATCAGAAACTGTGGCGGCAGCGAAAAGCGCACTCCAACTTTATATCATGCAGCTTTAACCGACGATGTTGAAGCGGCTTTTAATTACATAGAGAAAGAGTTTCCGTTTTCGCCTATTGCACTTTGTGGGTATTCACTTGGTGGTTCATTAATCGCGCACACTGTTGCTAAGTGGGGCAAAGCGCCACCGGTAAATCTCAAGTCAATGGTATGTGTTTCTACACCATTTAATCTAGTAAGTACATCGCGCACTATGCATAAGGGTTTCATGAACCGCATGTACATGAAAAAGTTTTTACTCGGCTTTATGAAATCGATGAGAAATAAAGCGGCAGAATATCCCGAGCTATACCCGCAAGACGCTGCGCATGGTTACGACGATTTTTACTCTTTTGACAAGCAGTGGACGGCCCCCGCGTTCGGTTTTGATGGAGCGAGTGATTACTATGACAAGGCGTCCGCATTTCATGTGCTACCGCAAATTGAAGTTCCGACCTTGGTTATCCATTCCGAGGATGACCCTTTGGTTCCGTATTGTGAGCCGACTCGCCAGGCTGTTGAGGCCAATCCCAACATTCGGTTGTTATTAGCGAAACACGGTGGACATTGTGGTTTTTTTGGTGCTTCTGCTGCAACAAGCTTAACTTGGACTGATATTGACCGTTGGTGGGCCGAGAATCGCTTGATTGAATATTGCGCATTTCGCTTCGAAATCTCGCAAAAAACTCAATAAAACCGCGTAATTAGCCGATAATAGAGAGTCTCCAATGAGTAACTCACTAACGTCTTCTGATTTCATCAGCCAAATGCGCGCCGCAGCAGTTGGCGATCGTGACATTGATGGGGTTTCGTTGGGTGAGAATCTCGCCGATGATGGTTGGTCGCCAGAAGACATTGAAATTGCCCAACAAGGTGCGGTTGATGACCTTCGCGCAGAATTTGGTAAGCCACTGCCCGAATCGATGCGTATTTCTGTGCAAACATTCTTGAGTACAACTTTGGCTGGCTTTTCGCGCAGGTTGTTTCTTGAGCGCGGACACGCAGACAAGGCATCGATTGCTGACCACAGTTCATTGCTCAAAGCTTTTTCGCGCCTAGGCAGCTGGAGTTGGGATATTATTGGTAAAGAATTTTACGGAGATGAGTCATTTCAGGCTATGCATGGAGCTACTCGCGTCGACGCGATCAAAACTCGCGAAGATATGCTTGAGCGAGTTTATCCAGAAGATATGTCGCGGGTTATTGACGCGACTTTGCAGTTGTTAATGAGCGACGCACCTGTCGATATCGAATATAGAGTGATGCTGCCCAACGCAGAAGTTCAACACCTGCACATGGAGGCTGAAGTTGTGCGAGACTCTGCAGGCTCGCCAAGCCGTATTATTGGTGTTTGTCGAGATGCAACAGATACAGTACGCATGCGTACTCAACTCGAAGGCCTTAGCCGCCTCGACCCACTTACTGGTACTCTTAACCGCAGAGGATTGCGCCGATCGATTGAGCAAGAAGTCGAGCGGCGAAAAAGAAACAAGACAGATATTCAAGCCTTGTTTATCGACCTTGATGACTTCAAACGCATCAATGATGTTTATGGCCATAGTACCGGCGACGAAGTTTTGCGCAATGTGTCTTCCATAATTGGTGACGCCGTCCGCTCTACAGATCATGTTGCCCGCTTGGGCGGTGACGAGTTTATGGTGCTGTTGCCGGACACCGATCGAAGTGCTGCAACGCTAGTCGCAGAGAAATTATTTGAAAAACTATCAACATCTGTAGTCGCTGAACGCTTCCCGCATATCCGCATTGGTCTGAGTATGGGACTGGTTAGTGCTAATAAAGAAGACGAGGCCGTTGCCGATTTTATCGAGCGCACCGAACGTGCTCTGCATTCTGCAAAACGGTTAGGAAAAGGTCGTATCATTCATGAAGATAATTTGTTTACGACAGACAGCAATCAACGCCTAAACGCCGAAGAAATGGTTAAGTTGTTGCGAGAACCGAAGTCGTTTTTTGCTTTGCGCCAGCCCATCATCGACACTAAAGACCGCAGCGTTGCTGGCTACGAGTTGCTTACGCGTTCTAGTTGTCCTGGTCTACATAGCCCCGAGGATTTCTTGCAATTCGCCAAAGATGCTGGAATTGTAAACTTGGTAGACATGAATGCGTTTAAGGTCTGTGCGCGTGCTACTCGCACTTTTCGTCCAGCACAAGTTTGCCACATCAATATTTTGCCTTCGTCTCTTGAATATCATATGGCAGAAGAAATATTGCGCATGCTTCCGCAAGGAGAACGCTTATCCAACGTCTGCCTCGAATTAAGTGAAAAAGAGCTTGTGCAAAAGCCAGAGCGTTTCGCTGAAATGCTACAAAAGTTGCGCGCAGCCGGTCTCAAAATAGCTTTGGACGACGTGGGTAATGGTTTCTCTAGCCTCGAAACAATGCTATTAGTTCGGCCAGAAGTGGTGAAAATTGACCGTGCTCTAGTCTCTAAAATATCGCAGCGTCAAGAGCAGCGTACGATGCTCTTCAACTTGATGCAAATGGTTGCGCCCTGGGACGCAACGATTGTTGCCGAGGGTGTTGAAGAGGAAGAAGACTTTGAGGTTCTCTGCGAGCTCGGTGTCGACTACGTCCAAGGTTATTTGTTTGGGTTGCCCGAGCCGCTTAAAGAGAAATAGGCATCGGCGTAATCTGATAGCGCCTTTGGCGGCACTCGGTGCCACTTGTCGATGGAGGTTACTTTGCGCATTGCAGTGGTAAATAATTGCGGTGCAGTATCGCCATCTATATATTCTGCAAGTGCGATAATTTCAAGAAGGCCAAATTGATCACGTGCAGTATCATAGCTTGCGGCGCCACGAAGTCTGACATTGAGCACTTTACCGTCTTGCTCGCAATGAGCTGAGCCATGAATTAAATAGGTGGAACGATTTTTAATTACCGAGTTGCACTTAAGCACCACATGGGACTCGAGGATAGAGTCTTCGCGCCATGAGTTTGGCGCTCCATTGTAAGGAGGAACTAAACAATGACTTACAAGTCGGTTAAGCAAATGTTTAGGCAAACTTTTTTCGCCACTAATTTTGATTGGCTTTACAAATTCTAATATTTCATTTTGGTTGAACCATACGTAATCTTTTAGCCAGGGGTTTCTTTTTATAGTGCTTAAGTCAAGAGAGTTTGCAGCACGAGTGAAGACTTCCAAACTCAACCCGTCGTCAGGGAAATCATCTTCGATATGCATCGCGCCTTCTAGCAAGGAGGGGTCAATTTTTGCCCCCTGTTCGCTGGTAGGCAGGTGATTAAAGTTGTCTAGAGCAGTTGTAAGAAAGTTGATAATTGTCGGTACGTCAGTTGCAGCGCTGCGTCCGACTATTGCTCCGGATGAAGTGAAGACTACCAATTCGCCAGCTATTGAATCGATAACAGCTGGAGTTCGGTTGAAGTCATCAACAGCAACTACGTATTTGTTGAGTATCGGCGCCAAACTGTCATCGCTAAATGCTTCTCGTAAGGCACGGCCATGCTCTGAGGTTGCGCCAAGTGGGTGTCCGTCTTCTAGCCAAATCATTAATGGTTTACGCGCCACCCGAGAAAGGTCAAAAGCAGGAGTGACGTGTTGCTCCCACCCTAGTAACCTCCATCTCAACTCGTCAAATGTTGGATATCCTTGGTCGAACCAAGTGCTGAAATTTTTTCGGTCAAGATCGACATTGAATTCAGCAAGCGGGGCTGCGGTTGTAGAAACTTGCGAGGCAGAATCGCTGCATGAAATAGCAGCACTAAGTAAAAGAAAAATTAGACTTGATTTAAACATGACAAAATTACTCGGCGAGTAAAAATGGGGACCATTGCGCGGCGATACTCGTCATCGCCAGGAATGTTAGGCATTGGTCGACATTGTTTTGCCGCCATTTCACAACATGCCTCGAGAGCCTCGTCAAACTCGCTGCTTCCAACAGCAGTGCCAACCAGAAGTGCGCTAGCTTTAGTCAATGGCCACGGTCGCGCCTGCAATGCAATCACACATAATGCGCAGTCGCTTACCACATTATCATTAATGTCGATTCGCGCGGCAATTCCCAGAAGCGGAAAATCAATCGAGTTGCGATCACGCAATTTTTTATAATTCCCATTTTGGTTAAGCATGGCTTTAGGCAAATGAATGGCAACCAATAAATCTTGCGGACTTACTTTTTTGTTCCAGGTCCCGTCTGCTTGCCAAAGTTTGTCGATGGCAATGCGCGTAGTCCCGTCGGTGTTAACAAATTCAAGTTCGGCTTGCAGTGTCGAAAGCGCTGCCGCAGTGTCGTTTGATGCCGCAGCGACACATTTGGATCCACCCTTGATAACGTGACAGACATCCCCATCCTTCTTTAGGCAAAACCCTAGCGACTTGCGCCAAAAGTGAGTCTGGTTGTACCACTGGCAACGCGTGTCCAGCATCACGTTGCCGCCGATAGTGCCCATGTTGCGCAACTGCGGGCCGCTAACTTGTCGTGCCGCCGAAGCAAGCCCTGGCGCAAGTTGTTGAACTAGTAAATTGGTTTCGACATTGGTTAACGATTCCATGGCGCCAATGCGCAAGCCGTTATCGTCTTGACTAATGCCAAACATTTCTGCTACACCATTTAGTGCGACCAGGTGTTCTGGTTCTAGTAAACGGTGTTTAAGATTAGGATTAATGTCTGTGCCGCCAGCAACAAATCGAGAGCCAACGCCATGCCGGATTGCATCCACGGCTTCGGCGATAGTTGTAGGGTTAACAACTTTGAATTTTGGCATTCTAAGCATTTATGTTCGCCTCATCTTTCTCTTTAAGCGCTGCCAATACTTTTGCTGGGGTAAACGGTAACTCGCGCAGGCGAATACCAACGGCGTCGTAAATAGCATTGGCAACTGCCGGTATAGTAGAGTGCAATGGCCCTTCGCCAGCCTCTTTAGCACCATACGGACCTTCGGGGTCGATGCTTTCGACAATCGATGCTTCGATTTCTGCAGTATCAAGAGTGGTCGGTAAGCGATAGTCAAGCAGTGATGGCCCAGCATGCAGCGAGAAACGATTCATATCGTAATTTTCTAGGCAGACCTCAGCGGCTCCCATGTAAGTTGAGCCCTCAATTTGACCACTTACCAATGTTGGGTTTAGTGCGCGTCCGCAATCGTGCGCTACCCATATATTGTTGATTTTGATTTCTCCGGTTTCGGTATCGACGTCAACTTCTGCGACGTGACTAGTGAAAGAGTATGCCGGTGACGAACCAATAGTGCCACCGCGGTAATCTCCACCAAGAGCTGGGGTGTTGTACGAGCCCGTTGAGCCCAAGGTGTCGAACTTTTCTTCGGTGAGGTGAAAGGCTTCGCGTTGGCTTAAAGTCTCTTCGTCGTTGTCGAGGTTATAAACGGTGCCGTCAATGATGCGTACCGACTCTTTCTCGATTTGCCAATGCTCGGCAACGGCTTCAACTATTTTGTTGCGCATCTTGCGTGCGCCGTCAATTGCAGCGTTGCCGACCATGAATGTGACGCGCGACGAATACGCTCCAAGGTCAACCGGGCATAAATCAGTGTCGGCGGCGACTACCTTAATCGAATCTGGGTTAATGCCCATTTCTTCGGCTACGCAATAAGCAACCATCGAGTTTGAACCTTGGCCGATGTCGTTGCCTCCAGTGAATACCGTAACCAAACCACTGCGATCAACTTTTAGTTGCACTCCTGCTTGTGGCATTTTGTTTGGGTAAACAGGGTAGTTAGTGCCAGAAATGTACATCGAACCGGCAACACCAACACCAGTGCCGTAAGTCATTTTTCGGTGTTTGTTTTTCCAGTCACTAGCTCGCTCAACGGCATCTAAGCATTCAAGAAAACCATTCGATGTAATGCGTTGACCATTAACCGTAGTCGTATGTTCTCCCAAAAAGTTTTTACGACGAATTTCGATAGGGTCAATGTCGAGTTTTGTGGCAACTTCATCAAGTTGCACTTCAAAGGCAAAGCGCGGCTGCACTGAACCATGACCACGCTTTGGACCACATGGCGGGCGGTTGGTGAACACGCGTGTCGAATCAAAACGGTAATTCGGAAAGGCGTAAGGACCAGTGAGTAGTTGGCCACTGTAATAAGTAGTAACCAAGCCGAAGCTGGAGTACGAGCCACCGTCGATTAATAGTTTTGCGTCAACACCAGTGATGGTGCCGTCAGACTTGGCAGTGGTGCGGTAATGCATCTGCATTGCATGGCGTCCGCGATGGGCGTAGAAAACTTCTTCACGCGTCCATAACATCTTTACCGGTCGCCCTGATTTCTTCGAGAGCATGGCAGTGATAAATTCGAGGGCGAATGGATCACTCTTGCCGCCGAATCCACCACCAACGTGAGGTTGGATGACGCGGATATTTGCCGGGTCCATTTCGAGCACGCGTGACAAAGCACGGTGCACGTAATGAGTAATTTGTGTTGCTGACCATAAAGTAAGGCGACCGTCATTAGCGAAAGTTGCAATAGCGCAATGCGGTTCGATAGCGGCGTGCGTAGTGCTGTGAAAGTAATAGTCGTTTTCGACAATCAAGTCAGCATCAGTGACTTGCGCTTCGACGTCGCCGAATTCTAATTCAACGTGCTTCGAAATATTGTTGCGTTTTTTACGGTCGTCGTGAATCGGTGGCTCGGGTGTGACTAATGCTTGCTCGGCAGTAGCAATCGTATCGAGTAATTCGTATTCGACTTCGATTAGCTCGCACGCCTCAATTGCGGTGTCTTCATCGACTGCGGCAACGGCCGCTACTTCGTCACCAATGAAACGTACTTTGTCGGTTGCCAAAACATTTTCGTCTGGCGTCCAAGGGATTACTCCGTACTTGATAGGTAATTCGCTACCAATCAGCACCGCGTGTACCCCTTCAAGCGCCTCGGCCTTCGAAGTATCAATCGATAGAATTTTCGCATGCGGATGCGGGCTGCGCAGGGTTTTTGCGTGCAGCATATTTGGCAGGGTGATGTCGTCGGTGTAAATCGCTTCGCCAGTCGCCTTCGATAGGGCGTCAACTTTGCGGTTGGCTTTGCCGATGACTTTGAAGTCGCCGCCCCAAGGAGCGCCAGAGCCGTGCTGATCACGAGCTGCCATTGCCACCTCCGTTTTCTGCGGCCGCTTCAACAGCGGTGTAGATTTGAGTATAGCCAGTGCAACGACACAAGTTGCCGGATAGAGCCTGCTTGATGTCGGCACGATTTGGCGAGTCGTTTTTCTCGAGTAATGACTGTGCCGACATAATCATGCCAGGTTGGCAGAATCCGCATTGTAGTGCGCCGGCTTCATCGAAGGCGTTTTGAAGCATTGAGGCGCCGTCACCACCATTTGCGCGGTGCTGAACGGCCAATCCTTCGATAGTAGTGATGGATTTCCCTTCTACCGTGGAGGGTAAAACCAAGCACGCTAGCATTGGCACACCATCAATTTGTACGGTGCAGGCACCGCAATCACCCTTGTCACATCCCTGCTTAGAGCCTGTTAGGCCAAGCTCATAGCGCAAAATTTCTAGCAAAGAGTAGTGCTCTGGAGCGGCGACATCGACTGAATCGCCGTTAATTTTGAGGTGAAATACCCGCATTTGCCCTTATTGTAGCCAAATTAACCCTAAAAAAAGTATATTTTGAAGGTAAAACGGCCGTCCTCTTGCTATATTGCTAATGCTCAGCAGGTCGTTATTTTGACGTCAGGCGTCGAGCACCCTCATTTAGCCCCCCTAAAAAATAGGAGATTAAAAATGTCAGATCAAGAAGTATTGGTAGTTCAATCAAAAATCAAGAAGTACATTAAGGCCAAGTCTGGTATGTCAACTTCAGGCGCTGTTGCAAGCCATCTTTCTATGCTAATTGCGCAAATGTGTGATCAAGCAATGGATAATGCTGCAGCTGGTAAGCGTAAAACAGTCATGGACCGCGATTTTGGCGGTAACGACGAATAATCTTTTATTCGTAATACTATGCCTTGCGGCATGCAACCTAGGTCAACGAGCGAGTCTTGCTGACTTATGTTTTGCTGCTTATGAAACCCATGTCAAGGTTGGTTCACAGCGAGGATTGGCAGTTAACGGCGACGCGATTGCGTTGTCTGGCACCGGTGGTTATGTGACATGGTCTTTAGATGGTGGCAAATCGTTCCCGGAATCACTCGTAATTGACGAAAATCTTGATTACCGTGATGTCGAAATATTAAATGACGGCACTATCGTAGTTATGTCCGCGGGCCCAGGTGCTGCATCAACAATTTCGCGAATAGAGCTGCTTGGCACTAAAACACTGGAACGTCCAGCTTTGGTTAACCAACAAGCTGAAGGCTTTTGGGATGGAATATCTTTTTGGAATGGCAGTAATCACGGCCTGCTAGTGGGTGACCCCATCGACGGCAAGCTGACGGTAATGATTACTGAAGATGGAGGTAATTCATATCGCAATGCTCTCAATCCACCGGCGGTAGGTGACCGCCAATATTGCTTTGCGGCATCGGGCACTAGCCTAGTCACCATTTCTCAAAACACCGCATTAATAGCTACTGGAGGCACCGAATCACAGGTTTGGCGTTCTGAAGATGGCGGTGACAATTGGCGGGCAATTGGCATCCCGTTTATCAGTGGCAGTGATGGCAGTGGAGTTTTTTCGATAGCGTTCAAGGATGAATCGCATGGCGTTATTGTTGGCGGCGATTATGAACACCCTGAAATCAATGAGCAGGTCGCAGCGTACACTAACGACGGTGGGCAGACATGGACGGCGTCCATGCTAATGACTGGTGGATATCGTTCCGCTGTCGATTGGTTAGAAGACTACAGCGCTTGGTATGCAGTCGGCCCTGATGGCTGCGATTGGTCGCGAGATGGTATTGAATGGCATGTGGGGCCACTCGAATTTAAGGGGCATACCATTATTGAAGGCTGGTCATCTTTTGTTGATGGCAAGTTGCTAAAATTAGACTAATGGAATTAATCGATGCTGTCCGCCAACGTCGTTCGGTCAAATATTTTGATACTGAACACCGCCTTACTGAAAATGAATTACGCCATTTGTTCGGCCACGCCTTTTTGGCGCCATCTTCATTTAACATGCAAAATTGGCACGTGGTGGTGGTTGATGATCAAGACAAGCAAGAGGCATTGTGCGAGGCCTCTTGGAATCAAGTGCAGGTTAAAGATTGTTCGGCCACTTTGGTGCTTGGCGGAAACCTCAAAGGCTACGAGAAGGTTGCGCGGTTTACACGCAACGCTCCTGAAAAAGTGCAAGAGGTGTTTGCTGGAATGGTGCCTGGGTTTTACAGTGGCAATGAACAGCTGCAGCGCGATGAGGCAGTGCGCTCAATCTCTCTATTAGCGCAAAACATAATGCTAATCGCCAAAGATATGGGCCTAGACAGTTGCCCGATGATTGGCTATGACGCTGTGAAAGTTGCCGAAATTGTTGGATTGCCGGCAGATTGCCCGCCGCTGATGATGATTACGGTGGGTAAAGCAGTGCAGCCAGCGCAAGACCGCATGGGTCTTTTTGATTACGATGAGGTGGTGTCACATAACTCCTTTGGTAAAAAGAGTTTATGTGGAGAAATTGATGATAAATAATCGCTGCTGAGTTAAAGCTAGCAGGCCTATATGGCCGATATATAGCTACTCAGCCTATGAAATTACTCAATACTGACAGCTTACTTAAGAAAACTGCCCTGTGGGCGGTGGTTCTCGTTCTTGGCACAGCCATGCTTTCTTGGCGCCAGTGGACAACCGCGCGCCAACAAATTGAGCCGTTGCAGACCAAAGAGGTTTCGCAAGTTTATTCCGAGTTCTGGAATGGCCAACAAAGTGCGTGGGCTGAAGATGTAGAGCGCATCTCTGACCGAATTCATCCCGACGTTACCAATTCTGAGATGCTTGATGCTTACGGCATAGGCAACGTTATTTGGACGGATGCCAATGGCGTGGTAGCTGCAACTCGACACCTTGCGCCGCGCTTGATGTCGTCGCTGTTTTATGTGAATGGCAGTTTGCCAATCTATGATATTGATTCTCCAACCGTAAAAACAGATGCTGCTGGCTTCCCGGTTTGGGTTAGCCCGCGCACGAATGCCGCCGGTGATTTAAACGGCTGGGTAGCAGTATTAGCCAACCGAGATTCGCTGTTGAGCAAATTTGAAAACCGCATCGGCTCATCGGTGGTAATTGAAACCCTAGAAGGTCAATATTTGTCACCGCAAGTGGATGAGTTGCGTCGTTTTCATAAGCTGCAAAAAGGAACTTCTGATTTGCAGTTCGATAAACGAACAGACAGTTATTCGCGCTTGTTTTCTTTTAGCGGCGCTAGAGGCTTAAAAGTGCATGTGGTAAGTGACCGCACTGAAGAGGCATTGGCTTTGGCAGCAAGCACTAATGTTTATTTATTAACACTCGGTATTCTTAGTTCTATAGTTTTGCTAATCGGTTTATTCTCAATTGGCGGGCGTTTGAACAAAATGCGTAGTTTCGCTGCACGCCTCGAAGATTCAATCGAGACGGCCAACTATGACGCCGAGTTCGAGATAAGTGGTTGTGATGAAATTGCACAGTTGGCCGCTGCGTTTACGCGCATGAGTGAAAAAATACGATCGCAAGTTGGGCAGCTTCAACAAGCCAGCGACAGTGAACGCGACGCCAACCGCTCAAAGGGCGAATTCTTGGCAAACATGAGTCATGAAATTCGTACGCCGATGAATGGCATTATGGGAATGAGTGATTTGTTGCTCGAGTCGGAATTAGATCATGAGCAGCGCGACTTTGTTGAAACAATCAATCGCTCCGCTCAAGCGTTGATGGTGATCATTAATGATGTCCTCGATTTCTCTAAAATAGAATCGGGTAAAGTTGAGCTGGAATCGATAGATTTTGACCCCCGTGAAATCGTCGAAGATACAGTAGCATCGTTAGCAGCGAATGCCTCGGGCAAGGGTTTGGAGTTGCTAGTAGACATTTCGAAAACTATACCGCAACGCGTCGTTGGTGATCCTGGTCGCGTGCGCCAAGTGCTTTCCAATCTGATAGGCAATGCTATTAAATTTACAGCACAGGGTGAAGTGGTGGTGCGTGTCAGCCCAAGCTTCGGTGGGAAAATTCGTTTTGAAGTCATTGATAGCGGCATTGGAATTGCTACAGCTGTACAGTCAAAATTATTTTCTGCTTTCACCCAAGCAGATGCGTCAACAACACGCCGCTTTGGCGGGACAGGGCTCGGATTAAGCATTTCGCGCCAATTGACAGAATTGATGGGCGGTGAAATCGGAGTTGAATCGACAGTAGGAGAAGGCTCGGTGTTTTGGTTCACAGTAGCGCTTGAGCAAACCTCTGACAATAGCGAGTTCTCGTCCTGTGATAGTTTGCGAGGCCTTAATGTTTTATGCGTTGATGATAACGAGACAAACCTTAAAGTTCTTGCAAAGCAATTAAGCGCAGCCGGAGCAACAGTCTTTAGCGCATCGTCTGCGTTGTCGGCTGAAAAGATGTTGGCAGAAGAAAAAATAGATAGACTGCTCGTAGATTATCAAATGCCCGTTGAGGATGGCGTTCAATTTGCACGCCGCTTAAGGGAGAGTAAAGAATTCGCTAATCTGAAAATTGTGTTGATATCTTCAGTGTGCGATCGTTCGCAATATCCGAGCGACGTTAATGACGTGGTAGACGTGTCGTTGATTAAACCGGTGCGTGGCGTACAACTCATGTCATCTCTTGCGAGTGAACGTGATGCCAACCTAGACATCTCTGAATTACTTGCGGACGCCGAAGCCGCAATGGGTGTCGAGCAGCAAGGATTGATGGATGGAGTACGCGTGTTGCTCGCCGAAGATAATGCAATTAACCAAAAAGTGGCACTCAAAATGCTAAGCACGTTGGGTTGCCGCGTCGATGTGGTTGCCAATGGTGTTGAAGCCGCTGCCGCTGCCGAAAATGGCAACTATGACATCGTGTTCATGGATTGCCAAATGCCTGAGCTAGATGGCTATGGTGCGACGCGACAAATACGTAGCAGTGAAGCGGGGCGCAAACGTGTACCGGTGGTAGCTATGACTGCGAATGCGATGCAGGGTGACCGCGAAAAATGTATCGCCGCTGGCATGGACGATTATGTCTCTAAGCCTGTAAAACGTGACGAGTTAGAAGTGGTTGTCAGTAAGTGGAAGAATAGCTAAAATCTTCGGCAATGAAATACATTGTCGCCATAATTTTCTTGTGCCTTAGCGCCTGCTCACAACGTCAGCCTGAAGAAAACGTTCTGCGTTTTACTGCGATTCCCGACACTAATTCATCCGAGCTTGAAGCTAAGTTTAAGCCGGTCGCAGCATACTTAAGCAAAGAGTTAGGCATGAAAGTTGAATATATCCCGACTGCCGATTACAGCGCGTCAGTTGAAATGTTCAAAAACGGCGATGTGCAATTAGCGTGGTTCGGCGGATTGTCAGGAGCTCAAGCGCGCGTGGCAGTTGAAGGAGCGCAGGCAATTGCGCAGGGCGTTGAAGATCCAAACTTTAAGTCTTACTTTGTGGCACATAAATCAACCGGCATAAATTTGAGCAAGGGTTTCCCGAAAGCATTGAAGGGTCTTAGCTTTACATTCGGCTCACCGAAGTCAACATCAGGGCGCTTAATGCCAGAACACTTTGTGGCGAAATTTACCGGGCAGCAGCCGTCCGAATTTTTTGCTAACGAAAATAGTTTTTCTGGTTCACACGATAAGACCGCGAAATTGGTCGAGGCCGGCACCTTTCAGGCTGGTGCGCTTAACTACATGACATACGACCGCATGGTTGCCGATGGCGATTTAGATCCAGAGGTTTGTAAAGTTGTATGGGTGACGCCGACTTACCCCGACTACAATTGGACGGCGCACGGTTCCCTCGATTCAGTGTTGGTAAACAAACTTCAAGAGGCGTTGCTCAACATGAAAAACGCCGAGTTGCTGAAGTCGATTGATCGTCCGAACGGCTTAATTAAAGCGACCAACGAAGATTTTGCCCCAGTGCACGAGCTCGCCACCCAACTAGGGTTCTTGTAAGACGTTACACTGTTGGCGTGACCGACCTCGCTATCGACTTGCAACATGCCAATCTTTATTTAGACGGCAAGCAAATCCTGCATGATATTACTCTGCAGGCTAAACACGGCGAATGCATTGCGTTGCTCGGCCCAAGTGGTGCAGGTAAAACATCATTGCTACGCATGCTGAATGGAGTAGTCGGTGACAATCTAAAAACTGCCGCGCAACGTTCACAAATTGGTTTTGTTCATCAAGACCACTCATTAGTGCCGAATGTTCGCGTGGCGAATAACGTGTTGATGGGGCGCTTGGGCTCATTGAATTTTTGGCAGTCATTGATGATGCAATTGCGCCCAGATAAAAAAGAGTTGGCGGCAGTGCACGCGATTCTTGAAAGAGTAGGTATTGCCGATAAATTATTCGAGCGTACTGACTCACTCTCTGGTGGGGAGCAACAACGTGTTGCTTTGGCGCGCGCGCTTTATCAGCTGCCGCAAATGTTGTTGGCCGACGAACCGGTTGCTTCGCTGGACAAAAGCCGCGCGCGAAAAATAATCGAGCTGCTTCACGAAACAGCGCACGAAGAGGAATGGACATTCGTTGTGTCATTGCACGATGAAAAGTTGGCGCGCGAATTCTTCCCGCGTATTGTGCGCCTCGAAGATGGCCGCATAGTAAGTGACGGTGATAATGTCTAATCGCGCACGTATATTACTTGGCATAACAATTGCATCTATTGCCGCGTATTTATATTTAGACATTTCTGTCACCGAGCTTTTACCAAAGGGTAATGGCGTCCGCATTGTTCAACAGTTTGCTTCTGCGGCCTTGAGTCCTGAAGCGAGCGCGCAGAATATTTTCATGGCGTTGTTGGTCACTGTTAAATACGCAGTCGCAGCAATCACTCTAGCTTTTGCACTGGCGCTGCCTTTAAGCGTACTTGCTAGCAGTAGTTTCTGGATAGGGTGCGGAGTGCCGTGCCAAATGCTTCGCTGGTTAGTGCGATCATTCATTGCGCTAATGCGTTCTGTGCACGAATTGCTATGGGCGGTTTTGCTTCTTGCCGCAATGGGCTTGTCGCCAATTTCAGCGGTCATCGCAATCGCCATTCCTTATGCCGGAACCCTTGCCAAAGTTTTCTCCGACATCATTGACGAGTCTTCACTAAAAGCAGAAAATGCATTGAATTCAATTGGCGCTTCAAGGTGGCAAAAGTTTTTCTTTGGCCGCCTTCCCCAAGCCATTCCTGATATTTTATCCTACGCTTTTTATCGATTCGAATGCGCACTGCGTTCATCAGCGATTTTAGGGTTCTTCGGTTTTCCTACTTTAGGTTATTACATTAAATTAGAATTCGACAACTTAAATTATTCAAAAGTCTGGGCTTATTTATACGTGTTATTAGCGATGGTTGTAGCCGTTGAATATTACAGCATGCAATTACGTCGGAGGTTCGTAGCATGAGTCGCGAGCAAGCCGTCGAACAATTGTGGCAACGTCGACAACGCAGCAAGTTGGTACGTTTGACAATTGCACTAGCGGCAATCGCCACTGCCTGGGCTTGGTTGTTTTCAGATATCACTTTCGCAGATTTGTTCACCGAGCAGCGACTTAATAATTGGCAACGGTTTTGGACCAAAGATGTCGTGCCTGACGCACCTAATGGTATTGGGGTGTGGTTGGCAGAACAGATGAATAGCTATGGATACAAGGCGATATTCGCCACTTTAGCTATTTCAGTTGTCGCAATATTTCTGGCTGGGGCAAGTGGCATGTTATTGTCGTTTGGCGCCGCGCGCACTATCGGTGGTTTGCAGCCGAGTCGTTTTTCGCCGCTAATTAGAATTGCGTGTATTCTGTTGCGAGCAATTCCAGAGTATGTATTGGCGTTTTTACTGTTAGCAATTTTTGGAGCAACAGCATGGCCAGCAATCCTCGCACTGGCAATTCACAATGCCGGCATTCTCGGACGCCTCGGCGGTGAGGTGGTTGAAAATTTGCCTCGTCGCCCGCTGCAATCATTAGATGCACTTGGCGCTACTCGTGCGCAATTGGCAACGAATGCGGTTTTCCCAATGGGTGTTGCGCGCTACTTGTTGTATTTCTTTTACCGTTTCGAAACCTGTGTGCGCGAGGCGACAATTCTAGGAATGCTTGGCGTAATATCGATTGGTTACTACGTCGTCGAAGCGCGCGCACACAATGATTACGCTCAAATGCTGCTATTGATTTGCCTTGGTGCTGTGTTGGTGTTTATTGCTGATGTAGTTTCAGATGCTGCGCGAAAAATATTACAATAACAATATGCAAGTACTCTCAATCCGCTTTTGTGCAATTTCCCCAGAAGCCGACCAACTCGTCGAATTTCTAGGCTTAGGACTCGGAATGCCCTGCGTAGAAAAAAATCTAGTCGAAAACAATCCAGAATCATTAAAGGGTGGCATCTTCGCAGCCGGCGATGGCAGTTGGATCGAAGTCTGGAAGGACGGCCCACAAATGCCAGCAGGAATAATGCTACAGGTGGTCGTTGACGACGCTGATGAAATGGCTGAAACGGCAAAAGCCCATGGGTTAAAACCGCATGGGCCGTTGATGTCGCACGGCGAGAAAATCTACTCGATAGTCGCGCCGGGTGGGCTGGTGATGACTTTTCAGTCAGCTGTAGATTAACTTAAGCCTTAAACACCAGCACCTTCACAAGAAGTAGCGCCAGCTGCTGCAAAACGCGCATCGCGTTCAGCAACAAACTTATTGATACCAGCTAACAAGCTATCAGCATCAATTTTAGCTTCAGCAATGACTTCTTCTCCAGAACCACCAGTGCGCCAACGGTCGTCCCAATCGGAGCCCATCGCGTATTTGTAAGAAGTTTGGTGTGCCGTCCAGAGCCACATCATTTGACGTGCGCCGTTAGTTATGAAAGTAGAATTAAACCAATCGGCATCAGAGGCGATTGACTTTTGGTAAGCCTCATCTTGCATCACGAACAACTCGTGTGAAATTGCCGCAACCAATTTAACGTTCGGGCCGTCGCCATCAAACGCGCCAGCCTTCAGCAATTTAATTACTTCGGCAGTCGAAGATGTTCCGCGCACAAACACACAACCATCTTGCGGACGGCTCGCATCGTAATCACGAATTAAGTAAGCGCCTTTAGCGGCGTCCATGTAACTGCCCATGCCCAATGCCTCGCGGTCGGGTACTTCAACATTCGGACGCGTAGTGTGCAACGCGATAATCGGAGTATCGCATGCCATCGCCGCTGCCATCACCGGCCCAACTTCGTTCGGCTCGTATGGATGAACATCGGTAACCTGCCCGCGCGGGAAGAACTGCGTAATGCCCGGTGAGAAAATACCGAAGTGAGTGCGGGAATCTTCGGCAGTTTCAGGACCAGAGTGGCCAACAACCCAAATCGCCTTACCCATTTTGTTTGGCGTATCTTGAGCTAGCTGCGAGAACAAACGCATCGGACCGTATTTGAGGTAAGAGAATGAACCGTAAGTAGAGCATGCTCCCCAGAAACCGACGTATGTGTTTTCAGGGTCATCAGACATGTTTGTCGAAGCCAAGCCACAAATTAAACCAGCATTGCCGAATTCGGTGATTGTAGTCGGTAGCAATGAACCATCAACATTAGATTCGCGGTCGTACCAACCGTAACCTTTAGTGTCACCCCAATCTTTCATGAAGCCGTCGATGTTAGTTGAACCAGCCAAGTCGGCAGAAGCGGCAATCACCAACGGGCGACCATACTTTTCGCGACCGATAGCATTCATGTAAGCGCCCACATTAGCCAAGCCCTTGCGATTCGGCTGACTTTCGCCAGCTGCGTAAAACATTTCGGACGGCAGCTGTGCCGGGTCGGTTAACGCAGAGTCAGTTGATGGATCGGCAGCACTTAACTTAAAGCCATCTAATTCGCTAATTGTCGGCACGCTATCGCCTAGCTCAACCAAGCGGTTAGCTAGGTACTCACAGAAATCATTGTCATCTAACAACGACATAACCTCTTGCAAGTTGGCAGCAGTTTGCGTTTTGAAGGCATCAGCAGAATCAGGCTTGCCTTCGCCGAAGCCTGTGAATTCAACACCGTACTTGTCGCCGAAGAACTTTTTAGTTGCCCAGAACACCTCAGAGTTTGGCTTGTGCGCCGCGCCGTGTGAAGCATATCCTTCAACACCGTAGCCACGACCTTTCACAGTCTTAAACCAAGTACAACGCGGTTGGTCGCCGTCGGCATAAACGTTTTCTAGCAAAGCAGAAGTTACTTCAGCATAATCAGCACCATCGTTTACACCACGCGTGCGCCATCCGTATGAATCAAACCACTCTTGTGGCTCGCCATACACCATCGACGAATAAGGACGCGGGTCGATACCGTTGTCGTTCCAGTCGAGGAGGTAGTTGAAGTTACCCAAGCCTAAGCCCCAGGCGGTGTGCTTAGTTTCGTGATGACAGCCGGCAGTGTGTCCGCCTTCGCCCTCCATTGCAAACACGCGAATTTCGTCGGCGCCAGCTTGCTTAAATGCCAAAGCCATGCCGGCAGCAGTTGGTGCACCGTGACCTGAAGGCCCAGTGTTAGTTGCAAAAATCATCGACTTACCTTCAGCCTCGGCGTGACCGGAAATTCCGCCACGGTTGCGCAGGGTAAGTAAATCTTCCCATGTAAGAGTGCGCTCGGCACCACCGTAAATTGCATACTTTTGGTCGCCCGTTTTTTCTAACATGCGGCGCATCGCTTCGTGGTAAACAGCAAGCATGCCATAAACCAACGGCGTGCAATGCCCGGCTACCAATACAAAACGATCGCTTAAACCTTTGTCAGGACGACGAATATCCCAGCGCATTGCACCCGATAAAGTAAGCGCAATCATTTGCTGCACTTTGGAGCGCGAGCCACCAGGGTGACCTGATTGGCGAAGGTTAAGCATTAAGTCGATGCATTGATCAGTCATGTCACCAGCTTTTTCCCAGTATGGAAAAGCCGACTTCAAAGAATTAAAATCAGGGGCGGTACGGGCCATTTAGTTATTTGGTTTTAGAGGAGGGATGCCAACGCCATAACGCTCGAACCCATGTTCGGCGAGGCGCTTGCTAGACAAAGCATTGCGGCCATCGAGCACCAACTTACGCTTCATTAAACTTGCCATTTTTTCGAAATCAGGATTTCGGTAGTCATTCCATTCGGTGGCTAATATTAAAACATCAGCGCCATCAATGGCTTGGTATTGGTCGGTCATGTAATTAACATCGTCGCCAATAAGTTCGCGCGCATTGTCAATTGCTTCTGGGTCACAAGCGTTTACCGTTGCACCGCGTTCAGTTAAACCAGCGCATAATGTAATAGCTGGTGCCTCGCGCATGTCGTCGGTTTTCGGCTTGAATGCTAAACCCCAAAGCGCAACTTTTACGCCGCTTAAATCTTCGCCGAAAATATCAGTTACTTTTCGCAACATCAATTTTTTCATGTCGGCATTGACGGCTTCAACAGCGTCAAGGATTTGAAAGTTATAACCATGCTCTTGTGCAGTATGCATAATCGCTTTCACGTCTTTCGGGAAACACGAACCACCGTACCCAATGCCAGAGTAAAGAAAAGGCTGGCCGATACGCGCGTCAGTGCCCACGCCTTTGCGCACCATTTCAACATTGGCGCCTGCCGCGTCACAGATACGCGCGATTTCGTTCATGAAAGAAATGCGCGTTGCCAACATTGCGTTGGAAGCGTACTTAGTCATTTCAGCGGATAGGGGATCCATGTGAATGATTGGCGCACCATTACGGGTGAACGGTTTGTAGAGTTCGTCCATCAGTTCGAAGTCTTCGTCGCTTTCGGCGCCAATAACCACGCGGTCGGGGCGCAAGAAGTCGTCGATGGCCGCGCCTTCTTTTAAGAACTCTGGGTTTGAACAAACAGACATCTTATGTTCAGTTTGTGATTGCGCGAACTCTTTAACTTTTGCTGCTGTACCAACCGGCACTGTAGATTTATCGACAATCAATTTAGGGCCATTAGCTACAGCGCCGATCGATTCGGCGACTTTAAACACCGCGGTCAAGTCGGCTGCGCCATCGGCGCCCGAAGGAGTGCCCACTGCGATGAAGACCACGCGCGCTTCGCCAACCGCCGACTTCAAATCAGTGGTGAATTGCAGGCGTCCATTTTTGACATTCGACAACACCAACTCAGACAAACCCGGCTCAAAAATCGGAATCTTACCTTTAAGCAAGCCGGCGATTTTATTTTCGTCGATGTCAACGCAGGTAACATCGCTACCCATTTCAGCAAAACATGTGCCGGCAACTAAGCCAACGTATCCAGTTCCTATTACAGCTATTTTCATGATTATCAAGCGGGGGCTTAGTCTTCGGTATAACCGAGCTCAGAAAGCAAGTTGGTCATTTCGCCAGTTTCAGAGACAAGACCTGGGCGGGGGCCGCGTTGTCTCGCAACTTTCTGTATAAATTCTATCGTCTCGCGCGCAAAAGGCACATCAGAATTCGGCTGAACCACCTGCGGATTATTCTCTAGCGGGTCGTCGTTGAGGTTAAGTAGTGTCAAAGTGCGATTAAACGAATCAAGGATGCCCTTCATATTGCCATTGCGGTAGCCGCGAAACTCAATTTTCTTGGTTGGTCGCAGTAAATCCATGGTGACCTTGTAATTTGCGTCTTCGCCTTCCCATAGTGGACGCGTCGATTGTCCGCTACGCTTGTGAAATGGTGAAAGATTCGACAAGTCGAGCAGCGTTGGTGACAAATCACAAATCGAAACGCTGCCATCGACTGTTTGTCCGGCCTCAATTAAACCCGGTGCGCGAATCATCATCGGCACACGCATCACCTCGTCGTATAAAGTTAAATGGTGGCCACGTTGATCGTGCTCTAGAAACGCGTCGCCGTGATCGGATACAATCGCAATAATCACATCGTTTTCAATACCCCATTCAGTTAGCTTGTCGAAAAAGCGCGCGAGCTGATCGTCGGTGTAACGAATCTCGGCTTCATAAAGTGCTTTTAAATGCTTCGCCTGATCAGCATCAATTTCTATATCAAAATCCACCAACTCGGTGCCATCAACTTCATCAGCAAAATCAGGATGAAACATGTCGACGTATTTTTGCGGGGCAGCATAATCGTAATGCGGGTCCCAGAAGTGCATGAATAAGAAGAACGGTTCGGTGTAATGGTCGTCGTCTTCTAGCCACTTAAGTGCGCGGTCGATGACTTGGCCGCCGGTTTCAGCATCGGAGTGTGACTTGTTATGAATAACTATCACTTCAGGGCCTTTACCGGACCCGGCTAGGTGTTGTGCTGCGTCAACTGTGCCTAAGTAATCAGCGCCAGGAGCATAAACATCGAAGCCACGGTGAAACCCCCAAACCGGATGGAGGAACGGCGCCGAAAAGAAGCCGGCGGTGGCGTATTCGGCGTTTTGGTACTTATTAGAAATCAGATTGATTTTCTCATTCAGTGAAAACTTGCGCGAGCGCACGCCATGCTCGATAGGGTGCATGCCCGTCAAAATCGACATGTGGCTGGGCAGCGTCCATGGCGAGGCGGCCATGGTATTGTTAAACATTACGCCTTCAGTAGCGATTTTGTTCAAAAACGGAGTGGTTTGTGCACCGCCACCGAACGTAGCCTTATGGCCGTAAGGTGTTGTGAAATCGGCTCTTAGAGAGTCAATCGAAATCAGAATCACTGGTTTTTGACCACCAAATTCTGGTTTTTTGGCACAGGCCCCCGAAAGGCCTATTAATGTAAGTAGCAGTACTGCGCGCAACATGCGCCTTATTCTACATTATCACTCGAAAAAAGTTAGTAGTCTTCGAGTTCGATAAATTCACACCTTAAAACAAGAGCTTATCGGGAAAGCTTACGCTCGACACTAGAAAGAGCATGGCCCACTAGAAGCATAATCGGCCCGACTAAATGCACTAACAACCGTTCAGGAATACCCTTGTCGCGCAGAGACGGAAAATTCCAGGGCGTGACCAACAATATCAAGAAGTACAGTAGCACTCCTCCGCAAACGACTAATGTTAGCCAACGGTAATTGAAGCTATCGAGATTCATAAAAACTAAGCCAATCGAAATTGCGGCCAGCACCCATAATAATCCCCAGCTGCGCATGTCAAAAAATTCATCGACAAATGCGGCACTCACCAACGAGCGGCGCGTCGGGATATCGGCCTCGTCTGTTTCCTGACGCCAACTCATCGCTAGAGGCGATTTTTCTATGAGTTCATTACCACCACCAGCAAAATGGATGACGTTTTCAAGGGTAAGTTGTTCGCTGTAGTTTTCGTCGATCGCCGGTATTTGCGCGCGAATGCCTAACCATGGTGAAACGCAAATAATGGCGCTAGCTGCAAAGAAACCGATGGTGCGTGTGGGGCGGTTTTCTAAGAACAAAGCTACTACGCATGCAATCATGCACACGCCTAGTAAAGCTAAGCCTTCGTTTTTCATGGCCGCGGTTGCTGCGAGCGCAACTCCGGCAGCAATCGCTAGTCGCTTGCAGTTAGAGTGAGTCGCGCGCAAAAATAAGGCCGCGCTTAGGGCAAGCATGCACATCACCGCTAAGTCTGAACCACCGCCTAACATCATGCTCGAAGAAGTGCCGGCACTGAGTAAATCAGCGAAACCATTTTCCGTGAAATTGGTTACGTATAAAATTGGGGTAGCGGCGGTCGCGACTGCTGCCCAGCGAATCGCGTTTGACGAAAGATTGCGTAATCCAAAAGCCACCAACCACGGCATGCAGGCGGCCCATAAACCCAGCGGCAGTTGCACCCAGCGATCACTCCAGCCACTAAAGTATGAACTATAGGCTTCGATGATTGGCACACCCAGTGGGTAATTAGGGTGAGTGACCACGCGTCCGAAGTTGTCGTTGCTGACTATGCCGGTGAGTGCTTCGTTAAGTGGAGTGCCGTTGAATAACAACACTTTGCCACGGTAGGCCCAATGGTAAATGGCGTCGAATTCGTTGATTGGGTAGGCAATGGTGGCGATTAGGCTTAATAGCCCGACGGATAACAGCAGCCAAGTAATAGCGCCGCTGAATGGCGAGGTAGCGAACGCTGATTTGCGTTTGCTTTGGTAATACAGCGCGTAGCTACTAAGCGCCAGCGATAAGCCAACGGCAACGCTTAGTTGTAAGCCGACTACAAATACCAAATTGCATAGCACCACAATTGCAGCTAAACCTAAAGTGTAAGCCACTGCAAATTCTTCACCGCGCGACCGAGCAACGACATTTTGCGCAGGTAACATCGCGCGTCCGATGCAGACGCTGACCGCGATAAAGAGTAGGGCATTAAGTAAGTGCAACATTATTTCCAGCCTCGTACAGTTTCTATATCAACTAATTCAAAGTCACATATTTTAAAGTCAGCCTGATGCCGCCAAAACAATATCCACTGCACATCACGCGACTCGGCAACTTGCAATTCTTCATCATTCAATGTGCGCGCGGTATTCATATTCGTCAACTTGCTCAACGCACGCGGATGGCTTTTCATTCGCCGCTGTCCTTGTTGTGGACGTGTTGCGCTGTAGTCTTTCACCCATTGAAAATATTCAGTTAAGAAAGATGTGCCGTCTTCTGGTTTGTATAGGTAAAACCGGCGCGGCGCGAGACGGTAATTCAATGGTAAGAACCAACGTGCGCGGGCTGCAGTAGTTGACAGCGGTTCGCTTGGCACTAGTAAAATTCCATCGGCGGTCGCGGTGGTTTTTTGCATGTACTCAACAAACTCGTGCATTTCAGGGTCGAGCCAGTGCGGCCAATAAGTGCGCGCAAAATTCATATGCATCAGACCTGCGGCGTCGGCTTTAGTGCTGCTCCAGCTAGCGCAGTAATCGAACAACGCTTTGGCGTCTAATTTGGCGGCCAGCTTGTCGAAATCAACGTTGACGTAGTTATCGCATGGGTAAATAAGCACCGCCGCGTCAAATTGACCATCTATTTTATTTAGCGGAATTCCGTAACTGCGAGTCACGGTAATGCCCTTACTAGCAAGTGACTTAGACAATCTATCGACGATTTCTCGCGGTACCGTCGAGGCAAGAACAGGGTCAGTAGTCGCATTATCAAGCAGTAACACCCGCTTACCTTGCGGATTTCGGAAAACCGACACTATAAAACGTGATCCACCTTGTTTGTTATTAAATCCGGCTGCATCGTAGCGCGAGTGATCAGGAACGAAGCCGGTTTTGGCAGCACCGATGACAGTGGCACCCAAAAACGTGAGCACCAGCAACAGAAACAACGAGTGTATACGGCTTAGTATCGCAAACAGCATGGGCTTAGGGTAACCTAGAGGGGCACAAAGATGAAATCACCTTCTGCAAAAACATTAATTACCGTAATGGCGCTCGGAGCCACCCCTGCGGTGCTGGCGCTGTTGCTCGAC
>Ga0257121_1000145_pt1 | contig 61047 bp, 83 predicted proteins | sample SI106_100metaG_FD_190180 | JGI IMG/M metagenome (GOLD analysis project Ga0257121, IMG submission 190180) | Marine microbial communities from Saanich Inlet, British Columbia, Canada - SI106_100 | ecosystem: Environmental > Aquatic > Marine > Inlet | place: Canada: British Columbia | collected...
GTTTTGCAACTTTAGGTTTTGCAACTTTAGGCTTTTCATCTGGGTGTTTACAACTGTCGTCACATTTATGGAACTTTTTAGTCATTTTGTTCATCGTCCCATCTTTGTATATGACCAAACTCTTCGTTAACTATATCTCTTGCATTTCTTACTGTCATACCTGCATATTTTCTTAACTCTTCAACGGTCTTTGTCTTTTTCCAACCAAAGTCCATTGCTGTTTGCAATGTTTTCTTTACTACGTCAAAGTTAGTTGGTGTTATACCATTAGGGAAATTCTTTTGTGACATTGATGTTCCACTACCAGATGAAGGGTGTCCTTGTGCAACTCCTCCCATGTCAGAAGGTCTACTTTCAACATGTTCGCCTTGTGCGTTTTGTCTTCCCTCTTCAGGTGCAGCAGTTGACCTGCCTCTACCGTTTTTAAGTTCCTCGTTTTCATATTCCTGAACCTCTTTAGATATATTGTATTCTCCAGTGTGGGTTCTTTCTATTTTGAATCCCATCTGTTGTAGTTTTGCCATGTTGTCAATCTCTACACCTTCTCTTTGTAGTTCTGAAAGTTTGTCGTTCTCTTCTCCTGCTACAAGTTTAAGATCCCAATCGTCAACTCCCATGACTTCTGCAAATTTCTTAAAGAATGATTTGTATAAAATATCCTGTCCCCATTTAACTGCTCTGTTTGTAATTGTAACTTGTAATCCTTCTTGTGACCAACCACCTACCATCTCTCCGTAGTATAATGGAAGTACACCATATACTGCACCAATGATTTGTCTTAACTCTTTTCTTACTTCAATGAATTGTAACTCTTGTAATGAACCAGTAAAGTCTATCCAGTTAGCCATGTTCTTTCCACCTTTGTCAGATTCAACCATAAGTGGGTGTATCATGTATGGATCTTCAGTTGCTTTTTGTTCTAATGCGTCCCATGATTTTCTGAATGTCTCGTAGTTTCTTGATGCAACAACAAGTAATCCTCGTGGTGGTCGCATTTTATCAAAGTATTTTCTGACATATTCGTCCATGTGTGACAATGACATTGCCTTACTCCATATAGCGAATATAGGAGATAGACCATAAATTAAACTTGGTTTGTATTTACCTGCTTTCCAAATAACTTCACCTTCACCGTAAATTACTCTCTTTGGGTGTGGAATACCTATAGAATATACAGAGTTTACTTCAATTATTGCCTTTAGGCATTTAGCGTTACATATATCACATCTGTCAGTGTATTGTCTCTTATCTCTGTGTTCAAATCTAGGACATACCCAAATCTTTTGTCTCTTATCATCATAACCTATTCTACCATCAGAGTCAGCAATCATTGCAACTTGTGGTGGATCAATTCTTAAAAGTTCTTTAATTTCAGTTTTCAATGGATCTATTTCTCCTGATATATCATCAATAAAATAATTCTTCAACAATAACATGTAAGCGTTATCTGCAATCTCCAAATCCCTTTCCAACTGTCTTGAAAGGTCTTCCATGTTTTGCATGTTTCCATTTACAGGCTTGCTCATAATGTCTTCAAGAATCTTTCTGTGTTCTGGTACAGGTCTTCTCATATCATAACTTCCACATGAATCACACTGTACTTTTTTCATATCTATTTTGTCTTCACTTTCATCGTGAATGTTTGGTGCATATTGGAATGTCTTTGCACAGTTTTCACATTTGTATTTGAATCTCTCTACTATCTCAAAACCGTTCTTAAACATCTCACGGTTAAGTGTCTCAATAGGAATTCTAATAGCATCAATGTTATCTGCCAACTCATAGATCATAATGAGTGGGAATGGGAAAATTGGTAGTTTGGCACCTGTATCGGTACTCATATAAGGTTGTGCTATACTAGGTCTAGTCGTAGCATCAGTGTATCCTTTGTTTACTGGGGTTAGTGCTTTTCTTAATCCACTAAGAGAATCTCTAATACCCATGATATATCAGTAATTTGTTAGTTAATAAACTTTGTCTAATATTGTTAAAATTATGTCAGATTGTGTTATAGACTATGTTCAGGACATTTTGGGTGTTTACCAATTTCAGGGGTACACAAGCATTTTTTAACAGGTTTTTTTACCTCTTTTGGCTCATTAAAGGACTTTTCTTCCATTATAACACTTATATTACGACAAATATATAGTTTATTATGCATCATTGTAAAGGAGTATGTCAGAGATATAGAGCACCACATGGTAATAGAATGTATATACATGGTGGTAAGAGATGTACATTATGTGCATTGTTTGTAAAATGGGAAGGAATACACTGTCCTTGCTGTGGAACCAAATTACGTGTCAAAATTCGTTCTAGGGCTATACCAATGTGTACATACAAAAGAATTTAAACTACCTATTTAAAGAGATTATATGGTTGACTTTACTGTAACCGACTATAAAACCCTATTAGTATGGTTTGAGTTGGCATTTGCTAAACTACCTAAATCATCAATATCTACTGATGATAAGAAAACATTTTGGAAACTTACATTTTTATCCGAAGACGCTGTCAAAGAAGCAAGAGAAAAAGAAGAAGAAGATGAGAGTTAAACCTATAAATAAGGTAGTGTATTAATATAATTGGTTGTCAGGGATTACCCACCGTTAAGTCGGGAATAATAAGGTAGCCCTCTTAAACCACCTAATAATAACTCGATAAGGGAACGGTTGTTATTAGTGTTTACTTTATATAGTAGTGTCATGTATATATGTTACTAGGTAACTAGCGTTCTATCAGGTCGATAGTGGACAAACACGTAAGATTTGTCCCGACCTATAATAAGATTAATATAGGGTGTGTTCATAACATAATTATGAATATACCTTTATTCTTTATAGGTTTGTTTTTAACTTTTACATTATTCCTAACTCCAGTAGGATTGATATTATTGTATGTATCTTTCAAACTTAACAATAAGACAGAAACAGTTGAAAGAAGATGCAAATACAAAGATGAAAATGGATATGAAATGAATACATACGATGAAGAACTGTTAGAAAATTTGCGTTAGATATGCAAACATTTAATTAAGGCTAACATAGTATAACTACTTATGAAAGGCTGCAAAGGATTATGTGACAGAATACCTGATAATAGACCATTTGGAAACGCATACAAAACACATGTATTATGTAGACGTTGCGACAAATGGATAGAGAAAATTTACTTAGTTAATGAAAACTGTCCTTGCTGTAAACGTAGACCAAAAACAGTTTCAAGAAAAAATAAGAGAGAGACAGCAGTTAGATATGACATTCCAATACATGTTTAATTCGATACGTTTATATTAGATATATATATCATACTATGTAATGATAGGAATGACAACAATAGCACCAATAGTAGTTATGCTAGTTATCTTTGTAACTCTAATTGGATTTGCTTATGCAGAAACACCAGATCGTGTTACGGTTGACACTTTTCCTTTTGAAATCACAATGATGGAAGAGGGGGAACTTACAATAATTAACACTGGCAGTGTAACACACACGTTTAATCTAAGTGGTGGATTTTCTCATACAGTTGAAGCTGGAGAAGGATTGGTATTTAATTTACCTGATTACATGACAGCAGATAACACTGACGGTTGGTATCTATTTGACGAGGCTACGGGGGGATATAACATTATTCATACCGAAGCAGTCTATGTAGCACCACCACAACCAGTGTATGTCGCACCAGTGTACGTTGAACCGACACCAGAGCCAGTAGTAGCGAAGCCTTTAGAGGTGGTAACTACAAGCACTGGTATCAACAATGTCGCAACATACGACGGGGACGTTGACGCAAAGGCTTTACAAATAGCACTTGCAGATGTTACGGCAAACTTTAACAAGTCAGTTGAGAAGATAGCAGAGCAAAGAACGGAAATTGAGTTGCTTAACGCAAACGTAACTTTGTTGCAAGTACAACAACAAGTCGTAACAGTTGACACAACAGAACTGGACAACAAAGTGTTGGCACTACAGGCAAACAATACGAGCCTAGCAAATGAAATAACCACCATCACAAACGACAGAGATGAGTGGAAGGCATTGGCAGAGAACTGGTATGGCGTTGCAATGGCACAACTAAAAGTCATGGTTAATATCTTAGGATTATAACCTAACTTTCTTTTTATTTTTTCAGTTACGTTTATATAGATGGTTATTAGTGGTAATGTATGGTAACAAAAGACATATCAGAACAATACTTTGATTTTTGTGATAGTGTATATGAGAACTGGAAACTAGCCAGTCAGTCATATTATATCTCATACATCAAACCATACGTCAAATAGACGTCTTTTTTTTTATTAGATAGATTTATATAACGTTTGGGTGTAATAATAACATGATAGGATCAAAACAAATACAAATGATGATGTGTATTGCGTGTCAAAAATTAATCGCTGTACATAGTAAACGTGACTTAGGACGCTGCCTATTTCGAGTGCAGGGAACTTTGATAGCCGAAGGCAAAAAACGAGTTGACGGGGACATTGAGAAATACAAATCAAAATCCTTACCAGAATTGAATGAAGGCTTTGTAAAACAAGGCGAGGAGAAAATGCAATGACTTGGGACTGTGACGAGTGCTATTCGCAAAAACAACTTTGCGAGGATTGCGAAAGCAAGGACTGTCCTTCATGCAAGAACATTAAAAATTTGCTTTTTAACACAAGCATTATAGCCTACGCATTAGATGATAATAAAAGTATAACGTGCAACAACGGACATACAATCTTCAAGCCTGAAGAGACTACCACGTTTGGAGTCATGCTGTGAGGGAATGAAAATGACCAGAACAATAAGAAAACGTGATACCAAACACCCTACTAGGGACGGTAATCACAACCCTGTATGCAAAGATCCAGATAACTGTGAGGATTGTAAAAATGAATAAAGTAATGACTGGTACGCCAAGACTTCATCCTTACTGTTTGATATGTAAAGAGTCATACATGGACTTTTGTGTTCTACATCATCATATTAAGGGCAGTTGGGAGATGAGGGAATGAAACTAACCAAAGACAGATTCACTACATGGGAAGACATAAACGATAATGACTATGAAAAAGAATATGACGATGAGTTAATGATCAAAGTTTATCCAAACGAATCAAGTGTAGAGATAGCAGATTATATCTTATCGTTACAAGAACAAGTAGACAAGTTAAAAGCGGAATTAGCAAAGCATGAGGGTAAAGCATGAGGGAGTGTGTGTGGTGCGTGATAGAACTAAAGTACCAAATGCAACTACCCAACCATACATGTGACGGGAGAAAATAATGGCTTTAATTTGTAAAAACACATGCCTAGAGCCTATATATGAACATAGGAAAACTGTAAGGCATATAGCAGAAACAGATTATAAAAAATGCAGCAAGTGCTGTGTATTTATAAAGTGGGAAGGTATATTTTGTCCTTGTTGTGGCGTACGCCTATCCAATAGAGCAAAGAATAACAAGGCTAGGCAGAGAAGGAATATAAAAATTGTCTTATAGACCTGAAGAAGAAAAAGACTTGGAGGAGGAAGACTATGACTGTTAAACGAAAGACTTTTATATATAAATGAATTAATCATATTATGTATCAAGACAAAAAATTGAGACAAGATCATTTGGTTGAATTTAAGCGTGTATACGATAGGGTTTCTAAAGAGCCTAATCCTAACGAGTATAGACTTAAAAGGATACAGGAATGTATAAAAAGATGTCAAGACTAATTAAGTTCATGACTAGCCTGTTTCATAAACATAATGATAATATTACAGGCATGTGTCATAGTTGTTGGAAGAGTAATGTTACTATTGAGGATAGGAGATTGATATTATGTCATGGTTGCTGTCAGGCTTCTTAACTGGGCTCAAAAAATCCTTCTCAGGCAGGGATTTTCTTAGAGATATAAATCAATGCGTAAAGTGTGGTAAGCCCTCCTTTTTTTCATCGTGCCTAAAATGTGAAGTTGATGATGCTTATAAAGGTTGGAATAAACAAAATGAACGATAAGGTACAGCATTTTATAGTAGGCTTGTGCCTAAGTCTTACAGGCGTGTTTTTCTTCCCGTTAATAATAACAGGGTTTATATTTGGTATAGGCAAGGAACTCTACGACTATGTTACTGGCAGAGGCGTAGCAGAATGGAAAGATATGTATGCCACTTTTTATGGTGCAGCCCTAGGCTCAGTAATAGTATGGATAGTATTGATACTATGACCAAATGTCCTCGTTGTAAAAAGGTTTATGACTCCCCTTGGCAAGAGTGTTATAAATGTATCGAAACAGTGTACCCCGAAACCTGAGCCTATTTGAGCCTAGTTGTATCCGTATTTTTTTCCGATTGAGTTGTAATTTTTTTCCGATTTCGTATATATAGGTTTCCTAAAATTCGTTTTTTTTCCATAGCCACTAGGCACGCTATTAACGTTCCTAAACAGTGTGGAAATGTTATATGTCTCGGACGCCTACTAATATTGTAGATTACTACGGCTTCACGCCTACGGGCGTCGGGCAGTAGTGATTAGCACACACGCCATACCAACTCGGTAGGCGTCTTATAGTTAGCATTGTATAGTGGACGCTCATTAGTAGGCTTACCTAGCCTGTACTAACTACGTTCAAAGTTAATCTCAACAAAGATTATTGAGAGAGCACAGCAGTGTGTGAAGCCAATAGTCGAGAGTGTCAACTGAGAGCACCCATTGATAGTATTAATGACCTAGAACGCTTAGTGTCGAGTGTGAGTGCCACTGCTCGTGGACGAGAGTGAATGAAGCGAGTAATTCAGAGAATAGACTGGACTCTGTTTATACAACGTAGTGATACGACGAAACTGTTGAGAATCTGAACATTTATGACATTGTTCGGTAAATCAAAAATGGACTCCCTTAGTGGATAGAACATTCTCAACAATCAAGACGCAAGCAAACTCGGTAGGAAAGGTTAGCAATAACTATAACTATCGAGGGCAAAATCTTTTACTAATACCCCTTTCGTGCCTGCTTTTTTTAATTGGCACATTCCCCTAGCACTTGTAGTGATAGAATTAGAAAGGGTTATATACCACGTGCTCGCCCAGTATTCCAACAGAATAACTAGGCATAAGATAGCAAACAAAGCGTGAGTTTATATAACAATACTTCTATTTCTATTGATTACTCTATGTGTGGGGAAAGAATGGAGTCAACCATTAGTAAATCTAAGATAGTCACAAATATGGAAGCCATTAAGAACATAATGACTGACATACATAACGGTGACTCAACTATTATCAAAGGTTATCAAGCGATTGGTGACTATTCCGATAATAAATCCCCTGATTTTTTCAAAGGTGGTAGGTGTAGTTTCGATATTATTATCGAACCACCGACCGAACGCCTAGACTATTGGTCTTTGGGTGTGTTCGCAACTAGAAAGGCTATTGATATGCTAGCAATGGCGTGTCAATCCAATTCTGTTGCCTATGATGATATACTTGCTATGTCACATAGAACTGATAGGCACTATCACGGCTCTGAAGATAACTTCAAAGCTGAGACAGGTTTCTTATCAGCACTCATTACTCAATCAACAAGGCGTGCAAGACATGGTTTTGTATTGAAAACCACCCATTTCCCTGCCTCGAAAGAGATGATGGATAAGGTGTTTATTACAGTACAAGACGTCTTAGTGCAAGCAATACAAGAAGCTTCTACTTTGTCATTGTACAAACAGAGAAGATTCATGGAGTCATTATCTTGATAGTGACTGCAACAAAACGAAAGACGGTAAAAGATGACTACGCATACAAACATGTCAACCGTATAGGAGAGGAAGACGAGGGAGCACACCCTGCTCACCGTAGAGAATCCTCTTCATTTCATGGCGACTCATCAGTAGAGGTGAGTGGTAATGAAGGATACGAATGTGATGGCGATTGCGATTACGATTGTGATTGTGATGGTTGTCGTGTGTGTGATAACTGTGATACTTCACATGAAGATTGTGAATGTATAGATTGTAAACGTTGTAACGACTGTGATAGAAGATTAGATAACTGTAGCTGTTATATAACTTCAGCAGTTGCTGATGATTGTGATGAATGTAGATTCATTCACCCAAGTTGTGCATGTGATGAGGAATCAGAAGCATGTGGACAACATCAACGTGACGCATTTGAAGACAACTGTTATACTGACTGTGATAGCACATACCAACATTGTGAAGGCGACTGTGGTTGTGAGATATATCACGAATGTGGTATGAATGACGACAGTGGTTTAGTTGATGGCGAGATGGTTAGTCCACCATTATTACCTGCCCAGATGGCAGAATGGTCTAGAGAAAACTATCCATCAGAAGTTAATACTTCATGTGGTAGTCACCAACATACATCATTCAAACTCATGAAAGACTATTGTATAGCATTAGATAGAGAATTAGAAACCTATCTAATACAAAGATTAGCCTCATGGGGCAAGAAAAATAATATAAATGCAGGCAGTGCATTGTATAATAGACTTGCAGGCGACAAGCATTGGTGTAGGAAAGGTTATAGAGGATATGACCAGCTAATTACATCAGAGAAATCAGATTGTAGGTATCAGATAATTAATTACTGCTACCTATTACATGGCACAGTTGAAGTGCGTGTACTACCAGCATTTGCTCAGGTAGAATTGAATGTATCTGCTCACAAAGAACTTACGAGAGCTATTGAGCAGTTTATAGAAGACAACAAAGACTCGTTACAACAACGCAGAAAGACAATAACAATGGAGGTGATGGTCTAAAATGTGTGTAATAATATGTATAGAAGATGGTAAATACCCAAGTAAGTCCACGCTTGAAGACGCAGAAAGTATGAATTGTCATGGTGGTTCAATAGCATGGCTTGATAAGAATGGTAAAAAGTATTACCAAAAAGGTATCAAGGCTAAAGCAATCACTAAGATAATCAAGAAGCAACTCAAGCCCAAAGGTATTAAGACAGCAATCATTCACTTTAGGATTGCAAGTGTAGGAAATGTTAACAAGAAACTATGCCACCCGTTTGAGATATCTAATAGAGTTGATCTTAATCTAAGTGGCGAACGCATGACTACTGACTTACTATTCCACAACGGAACATGGTCAGAGTATGCAGAGGAAATGTTAGAGTTCTTAGGCAAACATAACAAGCCACTAAAAATACCATACGGTGAGTTTAGTGACAGTAGAGTGATGGCATACCTAGCTAAACGCATGGGTGTCAGAAAGATGGCTAAGAAAGTAACAGGTTGGAATAAGATAGCAGTACTCACGAGTGATGGTATCAAACGATACGGCACAGGTTGGGTTAACTTCAAAGGTAACAAGTGTAGTAATGATTACTTTGTACCAACATTAACCTCATGGAGTTATGGGGGCATGGGTGACTATAATTTTGGGGATAAGTCAGGTAGTAAAGAGTATGGTGGTGGCGAGTATCTCAATGATGAAGAAACTCTTGTAGCTGATACATTAAAAAACGTCTACGACGTTACTGATGAAGAAATCAATGACTACTTAGCAGGTGGCATGAGTATATTTGATGTTGAAGCTATGTATGAAGCAGCAGAATTAACAGTAGCGTATGAAGATGATGGTCAGATAGGAATGGAAGAGGAACGATTGATACCTGTTGATACAGATAAACAACTGAGTTATCAAAAGAGATTAGATGAAGAGTGTGCATTGAGTGAAGCGATAGAACATACAAGGAGAGGAGCAATATGGTAACTAACATACAATCAATATACCCACAAAGTATGATAAGTAGAACACTATTAAAGGCACACAACAACCAACAAAATAGTATACTATGTCCGTACTTGGCTATTGCATTGGAAACAAACTTCATTAATGAGGATTACATTAGAATGTTCCCTAGTCAATTTGGTAGAATGTCAATGAGAAAAATCATAGACCACTTAGGTATGACTGAGTTTAATTCCAATAAGATTTGGCGTATGATTGAAGATGGTTATACTCTTGAACAAATATCGAGGAGTTTTTAAATGAAGATGAATAACATAAGAATGATAACATTGCTACATAACTATGGGTATAGTCATAGACAAATTGATAGAATGATAGCATGGAATAAATCAGGAGTGACTGATGATTGTTAGGTGTTCGCTTTGTGGTATGGAATTACCTATCGAACCACCCAGATTATCTAGGCACAATGAATGGCATCGTAAGGCGTGGGTACAGCATAGGAATACTACTAACGGTACTCCTGAATGGTATGTAGTAGATTAAATATTATATTAAATTGCAATGTAGGTAAAGTATGTAGATACATCATGCCTATGTTTATGACAACGGTAGGGTATATTATTTGGGGAAACATATACCCTGCCTACTTTTACCATAGTTCATGACGTGAACCTCTCAGGAGTAAGAACATAAAGTCATGACCTACTTAACACCCAGAGTTGTACACGACTACTGGGGGGGAGTAGAGTATAGCCCATGTGTAAGTTGAGGAATGGGTTTTACATATTATAGTTAACTAAGGAGATCTGAAACATCTTGGGAGTGGAACAACGACAGTTGTGTAACAACACTACAAGCGATAACAGTTGCCTTGTTAAACAACGTATTAGGATAGGATTAGGAAGATATACTTGAGGTGTCTTACCAACTAAGTTTGGAACCAATGATAGTAATGACCTGATCAACATGCATAGACGTTAGTTAGTACATGGGCTTCCCATAAGAATAGCATAACTGAGATTAACAACGGTGCAACATGATGAAACATGATAAAGAAACTGTCAAAGACAGGCATATATTTAGTCATCAAGAGTGTGGCTGTATAAATTGTTACAGGCATACTCGTGACATATTGATTGCTGAATTAGAAAGCCTTTGTATCATTGACGTACAAAAAGACCCCAATATAATGAGGTTGAGTGAGAAATTTGCTGACGCACTACCAAATAGTGAAAACGCTGACATTCCTCACATATCAAACGAAGATATTTGGGGAACACTGATAATGCGTTTCAATCAAACTGAACCTGACGCCATTCAAGACTATGGCATAATTATACGAATGGTGATAGATGTTTTGATTGAGACTCACAGAAACAATACTACAAACAAACATGGAGGTGATATGTATGGAGTATAAAACAAAAAAACCAACTTACAAACAAGCCAAGAAAGCATACGAAGTATATCAATCAGGTATGAGTAATGGTGGAGAATTTTGGGATACGTTAGCACAGTATTTCAAAGGAGAAGAAGCATGAACCACGAACAATGGGTAAACGCTATCAAATCTAAGAAATCAGTCAGATTTACTGAGGAGTTTTTGACTTCATTAACTCAGATTGGTATGGATAAAATAGAACCGTTCAAATATCTTGGAAGCAGTATGACAACAAGAGAAATGCATTTAGTAGAATGTAAGATGGTTGATTTCTTATCAAACAAACCAACACTAACTAACTCAGAACTATCAGTGTTACAATCATTGTTATGGGACGAGAAGAAGTTTGGTATAATGAAAGAGGTGAAAGAATAATGCAAATACAAAGTTGCAATACAAACACACCTGAAAAGGTATACGAGACTACGTTAGAATCGTGTACCTGTGGTGACTGGCGATACAAAAAGTCAGTAACAGGAGAGTTGTGTAAACACCAAAAGATGTTGTGTGATGAAGCCCCACCAACAGTATCAGAAAGAACATGGAGGGAATAATGACTGAGAAATGTTATGTGGTTGTAAGAGATACTGAAATTCTTCAATGTCTTGAAGAATATTACACATTAGATAATAAAGACGAGGCTAATGGTTTCATTCTTGGCTTGAAAGTTGCAAGTAAGTATTATAATGACAAACTGGTGAGAGTTGAGGTAAATGAACCAGTAGAACCAGTAGAAGAGGAGATAGACAGAACATGACTGAGACATTCAAGTGCACCAACTGTGAAGAGTTGTTTAACATTGATGATGAGAATTACAGCAACGAACTTGACAACTCATACTGTGACTCATGCTGTGATGCAATGGAAGAAGACGAGCATGCGGCAAAGGTTGACCACATGATGGGTGTGATGGAGGACAGGGATTAACATGTGCAGAGTTGTACACGACTGCTGCACACATACCCACACTGACATACGTGTTAGGTGGAAAGTATGACTGATATAACAAAACAAAAGACATGCCCTAACTGTGAAGACCAAGACTGTGAGATAGATATGGACTTATGTGAAGGCTGTGAAAGATGTAAAACCTGTTTTGGTACAGGTATACAAGAGTATCAAATAGCAGTAGACGACTTTAAAGAAATGGGTTGTGAAGACTGTGGATATGATCCTAATGATAGTGACGATGCGTATGACGCATGGAAAGATGATCAACTTACGGAGAGTAAAGATGATTAGATACATGTTCATGGACATACTTGACATGTCACCTCGTGGTAGATTCCAAGATGAAGATGATGAGGAAGATGAAGATGAGGAAGATGATTGATATGGATAAATGTGTAGAATGTGGAAATGAAAAACCAATAGAAGAAATATTATGTTTACATTGTTGGTGTTTACAAAATAATTTTCCTTGTGAATGTAGGGAGGAAGATGAGGAAGATGAGTAAACATATAGATATTTCTTTACCCAAATATAAATGGGGTAAATGTCATTGTCATGATTGTGATGAAGATGATATTATGTGGCAAAAGTCTAAAGTATACATTCCTTTACCTGATAACGTAAGACCAAAGAGTTCTTTAAAAATGGTTGATGAATTGAGTAGTAATAATCGTACCCACACCAATTATATTGGGTGGAGAGTATGACAGATACTATGGAAAAACAATTTATCGAGTCCATAAAACCGACTCAAGTAGATCCATCAGCTAGGACATATAAAGTTCCTACTGCTGAGATAGATTACACTAACTATCTTCCTACAAAATGGGGAGTGGAATACGTGCAACTATCTGACGAAGCAGATGAACTGGAAGCCTGTCTTTTAAAAGGCATGAACTATCTGATTGAAGGAGACAAAGGTTTGGGTAAAACCCAATTAGTACATAACCTATGTTTCAAACATACATTACCAATCGTCCCCATTAATTGTTCTGAAGGAACAAAGATAGGAGACTTGATAGGTAGACCTCAGATTAATGAGTTCGGAAGTTACTTCCAACTTGGTGTACTACCAACAGCTATCGAGGTAGCAAATAAATCTGAGCATAAGATAGCAGTTTTATACATGGACGAGTTCAATGCAATGCGTCATGAGATACAGAAGGCAACCAACTCTGTGACTGATGATAGAAGATCAATCGTTGCAAACGGTACGACATACCGACTCAATAAAGGTGTAAAACTTGCAGTGGTTGCAACAATTAACCCAAGTACCTACGCAGGTGTCAACACATTAACTGAAGACACTAAGAGTAGATTCATTGGGGCTACGTGGGACTATCCATCTAGTGAAGACATGGAAAGAATTATTAACTGGAGTGGCATACCTGTTGATACGGTTAAAGAACCAATGTTAACACTCGTACAAAACATTCATAACTTGAGGATCAACGCAGATGTTGAGTACTCATTGTCACCTAGAGATGTGGCACAGTTTACTGACTGTTATAGAATGTGGACAGATTCACCACTCAAAAAACCACTTGAAAGAAGTTTGAATAACGCAGTACTTTCAAAGTTTGGTGACACAACACAAAGAACATTGATTAAGAAACAGATCATTGAGATATTTGGAGTGACCGTATAAATGGTTCTACCATCATCTACTGATGTCACTCTTAATGTCAATGACTTTTTATCTGAGCAGGAATATGACAGAAAGAAAGCAGGGATTATATCTCGTGTAGTTAACACGCCTATTGAAGTTGACTATCAAAGAGATCTAAACTGTGCTTACGAATTAAATGATAAAGTAACAGGAAAAAGATCAGGGTTCAAAGTTATCAAAGCAAAACCTAAACTAAAAGGTATTGATGGTAACACAGCAATGAATCATGAATTGGCACACGTTCTGTTCGATTCATTTGATCCCAAAGCACTTCAAACATTAAAAGACTGGGCATTTCAATGGGGTGCAGAAAACTCAAACGAGTATAGAAGAGCCTTTAATATATATCATACAGCAATGAATGTGATTGAAGACCAACGCATTGAGTCATTGTGGGGCAAGATATACTTGGGTAACTTTAGAGACTTTCAAAGAGTGAGAAAGAAGTTAGGTAAAGAACTAACATTCATTGACCACCCATCTGCTGTACTATTGGCAGAGAGATTCTTTAGACCTGACTTGGTAACACCAAGCAAGTATGCACACGTGGCACCGTTCATACATGATGTTGAAGGTAAGGATCTTAAAGCCACTATGATTGTCATGAATCGTATAAAACAATACCTTGATGATAAGATTAAAGACATGGAAAAAGATGCTGAAGAATACAAAGACCAATCTGACAAGTATAACAAATGCAGCAGTGATGTATCAGATTCTTCTGATGAAGAACAGAGAGCAAGAAGAGTTAAGGAAAGAGACTTTGAATATGACAAAGTAAAAACGATGAACAAAGAGATATCTAAGGACAATAATCCTGTTCAAATAGAAAGACGGGCAACACCTAGATTATCAAAACATGCACAAAATGCAGAATCACTGTATGGACTTGAAGATCTTGGAGCAGGAAAATATGAAGAGGCATTGGAGGAGGAACAAGAAAATGCACAACAAAAACTACAAGCAATCAAACAGAGTATGGAAGGATCAGATATGGTTAAAGTCCCATCATATATTAGAGACAAACCAGTAGACAAAACAGGTGGATTTAAACCTGTTATTGACAACCATATTGTTGCACAATTTAAAAGATTGTTGCGATCCTTCAAAGAAAAGACGCATGAAGACGCAAGTGATGAGGGATATGACTTGGACATTGGCGAATACATTAACATGAAAGCCAATGGATATGGTGATTGCTTCATAGAGGACAAAGACACCAATGGTCTATCAATAATGTTAAGTATTGATGGCTCAGGTAGTATGAGAGATCACAACCCAATGGTTGCAAACATGGTAGCAACTATGCAAGAAGCAACCAAAGACCAAAAAGATATAGAAATAAAGACTATGGTTTGGTCGTCAGATCGTACAGGTAATGTAGCGATACAAAGGTATGAATCAGAAGATATTAAATATCTACCCACTCAACGAGGTGGATACACACCTACACACTTTGGTATTGAAGCAGGCTCAAGAGAACTTGCAAAGATGAATGGTAGAAGAAAACTATTGATAGTAATTACCGATGGATTTCCAAACTATCATAACAACGGTACCAAAGTTAGAACAGATGCAACAGTGAGTGCAACAATTAAAGCCTACAAGAAATCAATGAGAACAACACCAAACATAGCAATAGTTGGAGTTGGATTCTTAAATGTTGAATACATGAGAAGAATGTTTGGAAACAAATATATATCCTGTAGGTCTATGAAAGAAGTAGGACACTTTATGACCACAACACTTAGTAGAGAAATAGTCCGAGTTATGAAACGATAGGAGGTGATAATGACATGGATAAAATAGAAATCAAAAAACAAGAAGATAGGTTACGAAAGAAATTAGTAACACAGTTAGGTAACATGCAGTACATGTGGATACCAAAACATAGAATGACTACTGAAGAAATACAAGGGTTAGATCAACTTGAACTGGAATCACAACATAGAAAACATTCAACTCTATGGGTTGAGTACAAAGTTAAACCAGTAGCACCAGTAGTATGTTTGTCTTGTGGGGTACAAACAGGTAAGTATGAGAATCACTTACTTAACGACCAAGACAAAATGGAATGGTATAATGATGAGTGCCAAGAATGTATGAGTGATAATTATTAGTCACTCATATTTTTTTATATTTAATTGCGTCTTGATTGTTGCTCAACAGTTTCGTAGTATCAATTTGTAGGGGCTAATCAGTGTGTGAATTGACACAATCTTAGAAATCTAAATAAGATGAAAAGATACGGTGACTGATCATCACCAAGCTGGTGTATCTCCTTTATATGAGTTAGAACCTTCGGGTAAAGTACTCTTGTGCTGCTTAGATAAAGGAGTTCCCAGTCTTTTAGCTACAGGGATTACATATCCCACATGAACGAGGCGTTTTCAGAATGGGCTTGAGGCTCATTGTAGAACAGGCACGCCTACCTACATACAACAAAAAGTTGTACACGAAAATTTGTACACAACTCTATTTGGCAAAATAGGGTTTTTTCTAAGCGAAACGCTTATATTACATTTATGTATATAGCAAATATGACTAACATATTTGTTTATGGAACTTTATTAGATGATACAGTAAGAGGTAGGGTATTAGGTAAAGATATTAAAGGAAAATCCGATACCTTAGAGGATTATATCATTGATACTCACAGTGTACTTACAAGTTATCCTACTATTGTACAACAAAACAGAGGATTTGTTAATGGCAAGTATTTTGACGTTGACATGGAAGATATTAAGAAATTAGACCGTTATGAAAGTGAATACTATAAAAAAATAGAAGTTAAGTTAAAAAGTGGTGTTGATACTTTGGTATACACTGAACGTATTTACATGTAATTAGCCCAAGACATAGCATAAATTAATTTTTCCTCTTGATCTTCATCTAAATTTTCATCTTCTATTGCTGCATGAATCAATTCATGTTGAATTGTACTTAAAATATCCTCTAAACACTCATGTCTATCCAAATATATGACTATTCTCTTGTTTTCAGAGTAATATATCCCTCTTTCTCCATGTCCTAACACTTGCATGCTTACTGTGACCATAATATTACTATCTCTATAAAATTATAAAGATTTTGATTGATATAGAGTATATATACTAATGTATACCTGCATGTTTAAATGCTTCCAGTACTTCACGCATGGATTCATCACATCTATTGTCTTTAAATACGTTAATACAGTCATAATGATTAATATCAACTACTTTAATATCATTCCATTCCAATGTCTTTTTTTGAACCGTATCACGCTGACTCATACCTATTCCAGTATGTCTAGCGTCCTGCACACGTACAGCGATTATAGGATCAGTATAAATTACTATATCTATGGTTTCTTTTTCTTGTCTACCTGATACTGTATCTTTCCATTCACCTTTTAACAGGTCTTTGAACTTGACCTGAATCTTTACTTCTGCCTCTGGAAACAACTGTACTACATGATCAAATACAACATACTCACCATGTCCTATGAAATTACCCTGTTTATCTATTTCCATAATTATAATTTGTTTGTTACAATATAAGTCTTAGTACTCTCTTGTGTAAACGTTCCACTTGCCTTTCTCTCCCTTTACATTCATTGACAGTACCTTGATGTTCTTGTGATCCTTTGCAAACTGTTTCAAAGGTTTTTCCTTTGCCCATGCGTTTGTTTTTATCTGCAGCATGATTATATTATTGTCATGGTCAAAACATATACCGTCAAAAAGATTCCACAAGTCCAGTGCCCTGTACCATTCGCCCACAGTATATACCAAGTCACTGCGTCTAGTGTGTGACTTTAGCCATATCTCGTCATATCCGTTCTTTAACAGCCACATGACAGATTTCCTGTTAGATGCTCTCATACGTTGTCTAGGGTTCATTAATCTACCAATGATCTTAAATGTTCAATTCTTAATATTAACCTGTCTATATGTTCTTCTGATCTTATTATATCTTTTGGTATATTCCAAAACTTACTTCTACAAGTATCAGAACAATACATTTTTTGACGGGTTTTGCTTATAAAATCATTTTTACAAAATTTACAGTTTATTACATATTCTGATATACGATTTTCTGCTCGTTTTCTTTTTAACTCCTGTCTCTTATCTTCATGTCTTTTATCCATACATGGTGTACATACCCTTTTGGCTGTTAGAAGAGTTTCATCAAAATTACCCTTACATTTTACACATTTTATAATGAACGGCTCAGCCAACTCTTTCCCCACAGTTTCTACAAGTCTCTACTCTGATTTCAAAATTATCTTCGTCCAAATCATATCCCTCATCTATAGGATAACCTATATGAAAGCATGGAAGTCTTGATAATTGTTCCTCCAATGCTTCTATCCTATGAAGCATGTCATTAAGAAGTTCTTCAGTCTTATCCTGTTGTATGTCGTCCATATTTGCACTCATGCTTTTTCAGCGTCCTCTATGCCTTTTACTGTTAGTTGATATGCAGCGTCCTTCTGTTCATGTTCAGGACTGTCTATCATTCTAGCAATTCGTTTCTTGCCTGATTTCTTCAAGTATACCCTGTAAGTACTTGCATGTGCTACTATGTTGCCACCTATAGGTTTTACAGGATCACCAAACATTACTGACGGATCTGATTGAACTTGATTGGTAAATAATACCACACATCTAAAGTAAAACGATATGTTTTTGATATGAGTCATTAGTCTTGCTATCTGGTTTTGTCTCTCAGATAGAGTTCCTCTACCTAGGTATTCTTCCCTAAATTGACCTATTGCACCGTCTAATATTACTATTCTTGGGTGTATCTCTAACATTAGTTTTGATAGAGAGTCAACAGTACCTAACAGTTGTTCTGTATTAGGAGTATAGAAATATTTTACATTTGCAAGTTTTTCATCAACATTTTCTTCTGTAGCCAATTCTCTTGCTAGCATGATTTCTTTAAGTCTTCTAGGTTTGAATGTATCTTCACAGTCAATCCATACGACAGGTTCGTCATTTGCTAATGCTTCTGCTGCCAATGACAAACATAACTGTGTCTTGCCACAGCCAAATTCACCATATACCTCATATACGGCTTCTGATACAAGACCACCATTAAACAGGTCGTCTACCTCAGTACATTTAGATGCCAATCTAGGCTGTGCCTCTTGATAAGCCATAAGCTCCATTATGTCCATATCAGTTTTTCTGATAAGACCGTTTTCTTCAAGTATTCGCTGAGAGTTGAATACCCAAGCATTTGACTTTATCTTGTCAACACCTGAAATAATTGATACCTCTTTGCCACCCCTTACACAAATGTCTATTATATTGGTTATACCAAATGATTCAAGTTTCTTTGTAGTTACAGCACCAACACCTTCCAGTTGACCTACTGAAAGGTCTAGTTGTATTTCTGGGGCTTTCAAATCTGTAGTTTTTTCATTTTCAATGTCTTCATTTTTAATTTCTAAAGTACTCATATTATCTATAAACTCTCCCTCTATATGAGTCTTTGGTTTTACAGTTTTCGGTATGTCCCATCACCATTTAGTTTTATTACACATTGTTGTTCCCAGTTGCCAAAGAGTTTCTTTGCAGAGTTCTCGTCAAACAGAGGACTCTCCCCTAGTTTTTTTATAAAGCCCTCATACATTACGTTCCCTTTCTCGTTCATACACTCTGTCCATACTGAGTGTGCTGACTGTTCCTTGTTCTCTTTCTTACCAACTATGAATGTTGCTTGATTGAATTTATTGTCAGTGTTTACTCCGAGTGAGCCAAACATTCTTTTCAAGAGTGCTTCCACAATGAGGACATCTGATACGTCGACTTTATCTTTGAATAAAATTTTTGCGTGTGCTGTCGCTAAACGAGCAAGGGCTTCGAGTTGTCGTACTCCGATAGCGAGTGAGTCGTTTGATACTGACAACGCACGCATTGTTTTATATATTTCAGCAAGTTTTTGTTTTGCCTCGATAGTTATGATTGGTTTATACTCTCGTATGTAATTAAGATATGATGTAAGTTCATTTCTTGAAAGGTATGTTGTCCCTGACATATCATTGCCAGTAAATGTATCAAGTACGTGCTGTGCTTTCTTACTGTCTTCATCAACATTAACTACGTCCCTGATCAACCAGATTAAATCGAACCTTGATACTAATGGCACAGGTATGTTAATGTTATCTATTAATGATGATTCAATATCATACTTACCATACTTTGGATTTGCTGCTGCAAGTATGCTAGCCTTTGCAGGTAATGTCATTCTAAATCCTGCCTTTGCAATAGATACTGTTTGTTGTTCCATACCTTCATGCATTGCACTTCTGTCATCAGGATTCATCTTGTCAAACTCATCTATACATGCATGTCCCTCGTTACATAGTGGTAGTACCCCTGCTTGTGCTACTTGTGTACCGTTTTCCATCTTAACTATACCTATTGTAAGTCCTGCTGCACTTGCTCCTCTGCCTGAGGTGTACATGGACTTGTTAGAAATCTTTGAACATTCCTTTAGTAGTTCTGACTTTGCTAATGAAGGATCACCTACCAACAGTATGTTAATATCATTACGTTTTACTGTGGAATATCCACCTGCTAACATTAATAATATAGAAAATTTAATATCCTCATAGCCTATGATAAGTGGTGCAAAACTATTGGTTAATTTATCAGTAAAACCATCTTCCTTTGAGGCTTTCTTTAGTTTGTCTATCTCTTCTTCTGTCATACATACGTCATTCTTTTTCTCCAAGTCTTGAGCAGATATTATCTCTATAACTATATCATGTATGTTACCTTCCTTGCCTAGCTTTACTACTGATTTGTATATACCTGTGATTCTTTTCTTCTGTCCAACAAATATTTTACCTGACAATTCATCAACTGCTACTGCCCTGAACATTATAGGTGTGCTGTTTTTTGCATCAGATAATTGCTGTTGAACATAGATGTATTGTATATTATCTGTAACCAATCCCTCTTTAGATACAGTTAGTTTATGTCTCTTACACTTGATATTATTACACATGATGGTAGTAATATCTCTCTCATAGTCACATTTAATCTTCTGTGTTTGGAAACATAAAGGACACACACCATTACACTCTTTGATATATGATCTCTCTTTCTCAACTGCTACTATCTCACAGTCAAATGTTACTGTTGTAAGCTCATGTTCTTTTGCATTTAATTCATGCATTTGAACAACACTATCCGATATAAGATTGATCTTTAAGTTTCTAAACGAATGTCTTACCTCTGTGTAGTCAGCATATTTTGTCTCAAGATATTTAAGAACTGCTTGTTTAATAATATGTTTGAACTCATGTTCCTGTGTTAAAAAGTATTTGTATATACCATCTTCCATTATATTAATACTGAATGTACTGTTAGGAGTAAGTGCATTAAGTACATCAAAGTATTTTTTACCTTGTAATATACCAGTACCACTGATGTTTACAAAAACATCAATCATTGCTGACTCAGTATAAGTTTGCTCTTCCATCTCTCTGATCCATTATGTTTTGTAACTGTAGTATTCTTTGCTGCAATAGTTTTACTTCTTCATCATCTATACTTGTAATATAACCTGCCCAATCCTCTATGTCAGATAAGAAGTTTGGTATATTAGAACTAACTTCGTCAGTAGTGAAGTGATCTAGTTTTACTAAACCTTTCTTATGGTTTTTAATATATTCATCTGCTGTGATAGCCAACATTAAGCTGAAAGAAATATGCTTAGGGCGTATAATATCAAGTTCCTCATACACTTTCTTGGCATTGGAACTTATTGATATTGATTTGATTCCACAATTAAAATTCATATATTCTATATGAATATGTTATAATATAAATGTAACTGAAAAAAATTACTAGCAGATTTTTCCTAGACGGAAACGTTTGCCTCGCTTTTCTAACTGTTCAGCAAGTTGACCTGCTTTCTCAATAGCAACAATTTGTGGATCTTTAAGATCTTCAATATGAATTTCTATAAACATAAGATACTGTTATCAAGAACCCTATTTAAATTATTCTATTGAAAGAAATATAAAAAGAGATATAAATATTATTATATAGAAAGTTTATATATTTCGGTTCGACCACAATGAGTACATGGTGTTAATGTTACTTCATTTCTTCTCAACATACGTTTCATTACTGTGTGTAGATTACCTTGACTTGGTATGTCAGCGTCCTCACCTATTGCAATTAAAGACATTCCTGTCTTGTTCTTTTTTAAACTTTTTATAACCTTGTCTCTGGTCTTCATTTTTCTAGGAGTTGTATCCACATTAATATAATTAGGAATAGTTTTTTTCTTTGAACGAACAGGTTTAGATATGACCATTTATAGTTGCCTCCTGAGCATTGAATGATAGTGTTAGTGTTCCTATCTGTGAACCTATGATTTCATTCTTTCTATCCATGTATCCATCTGTATTTTCTACCAAAGTCTTACAGAATGTGCCTGTATTACCTAGATGAATGTCTCTTTCCCATGTCTTGCCACTCTCCCAGTCAAAATCATATACTAATTCAGGTTGGTATCTCTTTTGATGTAAGTGTCCACATAAGAACACATCATAGTAAGCATTATGTTTCATTTGTTCCATCATTCTTTCTGGTTTACCCCCACCAGATCCATGCATGAATAGTATAGACCACTGTGCTAATATTTTTTTATTGTATTTAATTTCTAATCCTAATACCCCACGGCTGCCCAAAAAGGTTAGGTTGTTAGGAGTACACATGGTATTTTGTAGGTATGCCCTACTGATTTGAGGTATTTTATAGTCATGATTTCCATGAAAGAATCCCCACACCTTTTCATTCTTTTGTGTAGCATGAATATCTAATAGTTTTTGAGTGAGGTTTTGCCATCTCATTCTTTGATTATCTATGTCATGTTCTAAACTCATGTCAGGATTAAATCTTTTATCGTAAGTTGTGATTGCATCTAAGGCATCTCCACCAAAGAATGTATATCTATTCTTGTCTCTACAAATTGCTTTGATTCTTTTCTTATAATGTTCTTCATCAAAACCTGCGTGACCAATATGTATATCACTGATAGGTTCTAGATGTATAATATCATCTGGTTTATCTAAATTTATTGTTATTTTCTTTGAAAACATGATACTATATTATAATATAACCATTATATAAATCTACTTATTTATTTTACTCTCGTATTTATAATAGTGTTTATCATTTTTCCAAAACTTTAACCAGTAACTTGATGATGTAGTTATTTTCATAATCCAATCTAACTCTGTTAACATCTCTCCGTTAGGGTGATACTTTCTTAGGTGTTCTTCCTTATCTTCCTTCTTACATTTACCAAAGTTTGATTCGCTGCACAGTTCACATAAATCATAGTCAGTTTTACTTGCCATCAACTTTTCCTGAGGTTTGTTGCACCACTTACCATTAACTTTGTGATTATCTAGTTTCCATTTACCCATCTTCTTATGAAATTCTAGATCCCAATCAAGTCCTCTCTTACCACAACGGTTACATGTTTTATTATTCATTAGTCAAATACTCCATCACTACAATCTACTACTGCTCCACAGTTGGGACAGATCTGGTGGCACACTGTCATTTTATCCATTTCATAATCACATCTTATACAAATCAAAATAAAAAAAAAGATTAAGCTTTGGGTGGAAACATAGAGAGACTTAACATTGTACGTCCTGTACCTTCGGCTAGTTTCTCAACTACCCATACATCAAGTCCATCACTTGCGTCCTTATCCAAACACTTTTCTACTACATCATTCCAATAGTCACTCTTAGCTTGACCGATAACGGCTTTACCAAAAGAGTGTCGTAGACCTTCTGTAGTTTTGATCTCTGCGACATCGGCATCAGTAGATTCTACATGTTTAACTAAGAAGCCTTGAACTGTGATCTTATCACCAGCTTCTAGTTTAACTGAGTTACTACCAGATGTTTCAATATCTAATACTTCACTTACTAGCATTAGATACTATAGAATAGTGACACCATATAAATGTTGTGATAAAAAAATTATTGTCTCTGTAACTCTGAACATTTTTGTAACTGATCAATTATTTTTGAACGGATCTGTCCAAACGTATGCGTGTTAACATCTAACTCAGGATACAGAGACTTTGTTAAATGATGTGCGACCACTATGTATTGCTGCAATGATTCTGCTATCTGTTTAACAGAGTCACTAACATCAACATCAGGAATCTTTGTAATTATAACATCACTTCCCTTAGGTTTGAAGGAACCGAATGAACTTATGGTTCCACCTTGACCAGTGAAACATTTCTCATCTGCACAGATTGCTTTAGGTGTTTTTTGATAACATAAGTTATCTCCTACTACCCATTCTTCTCCACAGATTCTACAGTTACCATCATACTTTGCTTTAATTTTAGTACCCATAATTGTTAATATTATAAACCCTATATAAATCATACTCCTTCATAACATTTATATAAATGTTATTTATTATAGTAGTATGGCAAAGAGAAAAATTGGAAACTCTCACACTACCATCTGTATAACTTGGAACGATAAAGATATGTTTAGAACGTTTGCTAAACTTGTAAAGAAAACAAAGAATGGTAACATGTATGAAAGTGACTCTGTTATATTTAATAGAATGTTGGAATCATTTAAACAAACAAATGAAAGTGGTGATACTTCCCATGAAACATACCCTAGAAAAACTACTTCTCAAGAACATGACCAGCAAGGTTAAACTTTCTTGAAATCCATATTAATTTTATTTTTTTAGTCATCATAGGTTTACATTTATTATAAAGTACTAATAAATTATCAGTTGTCACACGATAGTTACCATTGATCTGATTGACTATTAACTTAGAGTCACTATATATTCTGACATATTTATCAGGATAATTATCCCTCACATATCCCAATGCATATAATACTGCCAAGTATTCAAGTTCGTTGTTGGTAGGCTCACCTCTTCTATATTTTACAATACATTTATCTTTATTTACAAGACAGATATTGGAGTTCCTTGTTCCACCGTCAACATAGATGTCCACATATATATTATGCTAGTCTTTTTTATAACTCTTTCGACATAAATCAGAACAATATATTCTTTGTCTACCTTTATATCTATAGGGTAAAGATGTACCACAATGTATGCATTTCTTTGGTTCGTCCTTACGCATATTAAAAGTTTATATATTTACTATAAAAGGCTTTTGTTATGATTGCATTACTTGTTGATCTGATCTTGTTGTACCCATTGCAGGTGGTGTTGCTTGTGTATCTCCACCTAATGATCCTCTTCCTCTTCTACCTGTATTAGTAATCTTTGGTTTCTTACCCTTACCTTCTGCTTCATTAAACTTATCATCTTCATAAGTTTTGTACAAGTCTTGGAAATTATCAAGTAAAGTATTAAATGTTTCATTAAGTTCTGTCTTCCATAAACGACATGTTGTTGCTTTTAATGTTGATGCTCCACCTGTAGTTGTTTGATAATTTAACCTTCCTGCTTTTCTTTCTTTAGGTTTGCCAGTTGGATCTCTAATAACTGTTCTATCACCTCTATTTCTCTCCATTATTTGTGTTCCTTCAAACTGAGTATTGCCACCTTTTACTCCTTTACCACTGTGTTCTCCTTCAGTTGTTAGTTTTCTGGAAGTTTTATGAGGTGCTCTATTTAATTTTAATATTGTTAACATGCCTTGGAATGTTCCTTGTAACGTATCTAATGATTTTCTAGTTCTTCTTCCTGAAGAAGTGTAACTATCTCTAGAAGTTATTCTTCCACTTGTGTTACCTCTTCCTGATGCATTGTCTATTGCATTGCGTGCATTTGAAGGAGTTTGTTCACTAAGATATTTATCAAATGATGGTTTTTCTTTTGTTGGTTTAACTTTTTTAGTTGGTTGTTTTTTCTTCTGTGGCTGTGCTGTTCCTGTAGGACTTTTTGGTTTTGCCTTAGGTTTTTTCTTTGCTTCGGCTGCTGCTACTCTTGCTCTTGAAAATGCTTGTCCTCTATCTGATGCTGCTTGTGCTCTAATTTGTTCATCAGTAGGAGTTTCTGAACCGTATCTTCTTCTTGCTCTTTGATTTCTTAATGATCTTTGTGAATTTCTACTGTTTGCTGCAGGTGTACGAGAACGTTTAACCATATCTAATTATCCTCCTCTTCATTTATATATTTTACCCCATATCTCATACCATATCCCTTTTGTTTTGTTTGTGGTGGGAGTTTATATCCTTGTGGGTTATCTGAATATACGAATGAAGGGTTGGCTTTGATAAGACCTTGTTCATCTAATTTGACTTCAGGTGCTTTTGGTTCATTGCCTACTTCAGGTTTCTCATCTTCATATTCAAATTGTGTAGGTCTAGTGTCATGGGTTGTTCCCTCATAATCTTCAGTGGCATCAAAAGGAATCTTGGTTGATACTCCTGTGGTTGGGCTGCTACCTGTGTTACCTAATGCACCGTCTTCGATAGATGAATGTTTTGTATATTCTAAATCATTATGTTCTGGATCATAACTATTATGTTTTGGTTCTTTATATGGTTCTCCATGTTCATAATCATCTTCTACTCCCCCTAACTGTGGAGTTGATTCTGAATTATGTGAAGTGTGTTGTTTATCAGGTTCTCCTGTAGCCTTCATTGAATCCCACTCGGCTTTAGTTATTTTTACTTTTTTAGGAATACGTTTTGGTTTAGGTGGTTCTTCATTACCAATAGAGAATGGTTCACTTTCATCATCATCACTAAAATAATGTGATTGTTCTCTCTTTGCACCTCTTTCATCTTGCTCTGTATCTTTCATTAAATCCCATTCGGCTTTAGATATTCTAGATTTTAAAGTTGAATTTGCTTGTCTCTCATAAATCTCCTTATATTCTTCATCATCTTCACCAAATGTTTGTTTCTTTGGATCTATATTTTCTGTTCCATAACCTTGTCCTGCTGCACCATTAGATGAACCTTGATGATGTAACATTTCTTGAACGTCTTTAAAACTACGGGAATGATCATCACTCTTATCTCCATCACCTCTACCTCCACGACCACTTCTTCTTTCATTATCTCTTTCATTTTTATCCCAATCATCTTTTTTCATTACATCTTTGAGTTCTCTTGGTAATTGATCCCAAGTCTTAGACAAGAATCGTGGTGAATATGCTTTGATCTTTAAGAGTTGATCCGTTCTCTCTTCCAAATTCATAGCGTCCCAAGTCTTGTTAATGAGTATATCTGATACGTGGAAGGTATCGTTAATGTTTATATTATAAAATTTACCATCATCTTTGAATATCTGAATGAATTGACCTGACATTTTAGAGACTATGCCGTTACCAGATACACCGTTATCGTAATAGTTTATATGATCTCCTAGCTTGGTGTTCTTTAGTTTGTTCTGATCTGTCATTCCCATACTATAACTTTTACGTTCCTGTATATAAGTTTCGCTCTTAACTGGTGCAGGTCTACCTACATAAGTCTCTGCATCACGGTTAGTATCATCAGGTTGTGCATTTAAAGACTGTAAATCCCCATATCCTGCACCATCTTTTTCAATAACTTCTTCTATTTCTGACTCTTCTTCTAATTCTTTGTCAGAAACTGGCTTACTATCAGTCTTATCCATATATAACTACTATATTTATTGTATTTATAGTTAACCGAACAGTGCTTTTCTTATATTATCACCGATTTCCATAACATGCCAGCCACCATCATTGGATACTGCCCTACATGCAAGAGCCAAACTGTCAGGATAGTCGTCATGATCATCTGATTTGATTTTCATTATGCCTGACTCTGTATACTCTCTTCGTAGATATGATAATTGATATATTAGTTTGTTAAATTGTTTAAGTTTAATCTTATGGTTCTCAAATATCAGTCTTAGATTCTTATACATTTCTGCTTTCTCTTGGAGAGTGAACACAACTCCTCTTACTGGTAGTTGTCTCTCATTACACATGTCTACTAGACCTCCACCCAACCCTGTCTCGTCTATAAATACTGTCTCTATTCTATAATCTCTAACCATATCCTGTATTCTTCCTGCCACATCTACCACATTAGACTGACCTTCTGCCTCTACATGTTCTACAAATACCGTATCATCATCATCTACTTTTATCACAGTGAATACAGTTTCATCTCTACCTGTCCTAGCTATGTCCACACCCATGTAACATCTTACATTATTACCCTTTGGTCTTTTATCTGATATGGCATCTGTGATCAAACTGTTTGGAATTAATGCATCACCAATATCCAAGAACTCTCCTTCAACTTCTTGAACAAATTCTTCTTTGGTTAATCTTTTAATCTCTTCTATGAATGTAGGATCTGATTGAATCAGTGGGTTTTCCATTGACTTTACATGGAACTCTGTCCACATGCCTTCTGGGTTTCTAGGTGATGAGTTCTGACACGCTTCATAAAAGTATCCATTCTTACTGAACGGTGTTGAGGTAAGCCATACCTTTGCCTGTGTTGCCATACCAGATGGCAAAAATGCTCTGAGTATATCTGTCTTAATGAAAGAACATTCGTCAGCAATGATTACATGGGGAGAATAACCTCTGAGTCCTGTACCAGTTTCACCTGTTGCCCTTGTAATTATCTTGCTCATTCCTGTATTGTCTAAAAAGTTTAACCATAATTCTGTTTGTGTATTTCTTACCACATATCCTTTAAGGAAATCATTCTTCATCACTAGGGTTCTAATCCTATCAAACATGATACTAGCCTGATTTTGAGTAGGTGCTGCTATAACTATGATACATTCATTATTTACTGTCTCGGATAATAACGGAGCAAAGAAAGCAAAGTGTACTGTCTTCACTGCAGTTGACATTGTTTTACCCACCTGTCTTCCCGATCTATATACTATGAATCTATCTTTACAGTCAACATACTTTCTGTTATACTCAAATAACTTATGACCTAAGAATACCTCACTAAATACACTTGGTTTATGAACACAGTCAACTATACTCTGCATGAAGTTTGCCCTCTCTGCTATGATTTCTTTAGTAGGTTGTGGCATTAGTCCCCTGTCTTTTGTGCTTTGATCTGTCGGAATATAGATTCTATATCACCCAGTTTGTTGAACCTCTGTTCTTCACTGACAACTATCTTACTAGATATTTCACCTATGGTTGATATGATTTTAAGTAAAGTATTGACTTCTGATTTAGTATTTCTATCTGGTATGTTACCATCAAATTTACTTTCAGTCAATGCCATGAGTACATTTTCAAATGATAGTTTGGCTAACATATCTAGCATAGTTTTAACATGTTCTGGGTTACGTGTATCAAGTTCATTAATTAATGCAATGAAATCTTTTCGTATGGCACACATTGCACCCTCTTCATACTTTGGACACTTGCCATTACCACCTGAATCAATAGAACGGTATACACATTGATCACATAGTGCAGGTATGTTTGCAGTTTTAAGATGTTTGGCTGAGTTGAATGGTGATACAGTCTTGTGTCCATCAACTACCACCTTTGAAGCATGCTTATCTAAAGGTTTAATCTTAAATATATCTCCTTCCATATATAACTTTAACTAAAACAAAGTATTTAAAGATTAAAATTATCTTTCAATATGTTTAATTGTTTACACATTGGTAAGTATAGTAAAGCGAACGGTGCTTTTAATAATGCTTTGTAATCACCATCAATTATGTCCTGCTTATTTAAATTAATTAACTCAAGATATTCCTTATGTACCTCACATGCATGATTTAGCATGGGTATCATAGTCTTTCCTTTGTCTCCAAAGAACATAAAGTTAGTAGAGTTGTTATTCCATACCTCACATTTCTTTGACATGGCTGCAGAAATCCACCCTGATGTATCCAATGATTCAAACAGTTTAGTTTTTGTTGTGTATCTTCCTTTTGCCAACCCATGATATTTTAAGTTGGGAGGAAGTTTTCTTATCTGATCTTCTGTTTCATCTCTTCCATGTACCTCGCCTAGACATACATAGGTATCTGGTTCTAGTCTTAACTGTGAAAGATGATTAAGATAGTTCTCTTGTAGTACAGGTATTGTCCAATCTATACCCATCTCTCTTTCTTTTCTATAATGTTTTAATGTCTCATTCATATTATACATTACATCATACTGTATGGCATAGTCATATACTCCTCTATGTTTCTTTAACAGTTCATAGTATCTTTCTGGTTCGGTTTTAGTACCTGCCACAACGAATAACTTATCAAACCTATCCCTAAACTTGGTGATATTGGCATAAGAATACTTGAAAGAGAGGACTACATTCTTGACTTTACATTCTTGCAAGGCTTCCATGTGAGCCTTGTTGTTTCCATTGAAATATATTTTCAACTATGACACTCACATTTACATGGCTCTAGTCCAGCATATTGTTGTGGACAAGTTTTATGTTTACTGTCTTTACAAGCAGGATAAATCATTTATTCACCTGCTATCTTATGACACATGCATTGGCATTTAATGTTAAGTCTTTCTACAGGACAATCAAAATGCCTATGAGTGTGACACTCAGGTGATATTATTTTTATTCCTTCCATTTTGTCCTGTTATCCTCAAAGCAAGTTGATGCAAAAGGACACATTCCATCACAAAGGAAACATTTAGTTCTCTCTGGGAGAGTACACTCAGTCATTGCATCTTTAATTATCCTAGATTTCTCAATCATATCAGCAAGAGTTTCTTCTATTGGTTTAAGTTTAAATGCCATAGGTATAGGTATGTCACGTTTTTCCTTTTCAATCTTGTTAGAGATATATATTACACAACCAAAAGTTGCATCAATATCATAGCATTTCTTTAGTAATACCCTGTATCTATTGATCTGATCTGTGTGACTTTCACTTGGTTTAGAGTTATACCTACTAAAGTAATCAATAGATCCTGTCGTCTTTTTGTCACAAATTATCCATTTTCCGTCAATTTCTATCAAATCATCTATACTGCCATATATAATATCCAAGTGTTCTGGATCTTCTGCAGGTATTTTTAATGCTTCTTCTCTTGTAAGAGGTTCATCTTTTACATAGTTATATGCTAAGAACATTTCATTATGTTTTGGTTCTGCTATCATTGAATTTGAATGTACTATCTGTCCAAAGTAAAGTGACTTCATATCCTCAGTACTCATTGAATGAGGAGTTATTTTATTATAAATTACATTTCTCATACATGGTTTAATTACATCTGACACATGTATCACACCAAGTCTCTCTGTTTTCATGGCTTCCATCTGTGCTCTTCTGTATTCAAAATATACTTTTTCTTTGATATTATCTAATGTTAACATACATATACATAATGTATCATACATATAAATGTTTAGACACTATAATCTTTCTTTGCTTGTTTGATTGGTATGTATGGTATTGTGATTGGCAACCAAATAAATTTATGTCGTATCCAAAACTTGATAGTTTTCTTTGAACCATACCAGTTATCATGTACAATTACTGTTGCTGCTGCACCCTTAGTACCTGCCCTTCCTTCTGGTGCGTCATATTTTCTAGTGATATGATGTGTACCAATACCGTCTTGGTATACTGCATGAAGTAATTCATGTGCAAGAGGCATTATATTAGATCTAAGTATGAATGGATTCTTACTATCATTGACAAACATATAGATTACTTTCTTTCCAGTTACACCCCATGCTATACCATCACTGGTTTCAATATCAAGGTGTTCATAGAATTTCTTGAACTCTTCCTGTTTGGTAGTAGGTATTATGTTAAGTTCCCAATTATCCTTAAAATTCTCCCAAGCATAGTATCCTGATAGATGTTTACCGTTACTGCCGTTAAGCATGATAGTGCGACAAACAATATCTGTATACCTATTGGTATCAATATTTTTCGTATAGAAATTAATCATTTTTATCTAGTAATTTCCTATGTTTGAACATAAACAAGGTTTGCTTGGATCATCTGCTGAAGGTGCTACACACCCAGTATTTTGATCATGTGCTTCCTGTGAGTGACCACATTCTGCACAAGCCCCTGATGCTACGAATATTATATCTGTCATTAGTAACTCTCCTCAATGGTGAAATTAAAAGTTTGCGTTTGTTCTGATATGACATCAGATGTGTTTCTTAACTCTACTTCCCCTGCCCAAATACCTGCTTTGGCTGCTGTTATCTCTGTACTACCAAATGTTACAGATACTATTCCACTGGATCTAGTGCCATATACAATGGATTTGTCTATTAAAAGAGTACCATCTGGTTGCCATACCTTCCATTTGCCTGAATAAAATGTAGTACTATTAGTCAAATCCCTTGCCGTTCCATCAGCGTTCTTAATGGTAAGTTCAAGCGTAGTAGTACTGCCTACCTTTATGGTAAAAGATGTTGATCTTGGTGTCATATCCATGCTCATGTGTCTTCACCCTTTATATCCTGACTTCGTTTATTAACTTTCGCATTTTTACTCCTATCATGTACTTCCTGAGAGCCCTTTCTGCTTAGTCTAGTAGTCTTGGATCTGCCTTTGAGGCTAGAGGTTCTGTCTCTTCTGTTGATTCTTATAGTTCTTCTTACCCTTACAAGTCCATCTCTCAAGTCCTTGATTATTGATTCTACTACCTGAACAGTCTCAGTTATTACTTGTGTAATTATGAATAGTCTTGAAATTGGCTCAGATATTCTAATTATACTATTAACAACAATAGATATTACTTTCTTCCTACTTCTAAATGCTAGTATATTAACAGTCTCAGTTACATTCTTAATACTACCAATTATTGTATTCTTTAATTCAGATATGTTAATTGTATCAGATACTATCTTTGATAAACCTCTTAATCTTGGAATGGTTTCTGATAATTGTATAGTTTCAGTTATGATTCTGAGTATTTCTCTTGATCTATCTCTGAATGATTGTATGGATATGGTTTCATTTACATGTTTTATCAAGTCTTTGAGTCTTGAGATTGATTCTGAAATACTTACTGCATCAGTGATTGTTTTTATTACTCCTCTTAATTTGACATTGCCATCACTAATAGATATTGACTCAGTAAATGCTCTTGACCAACCTTGTGCAAATGATTCAGATACAGATATGTTTTCAGTTATGATTCTGAGTAGTCCTCTCGCCCTGTCTCTGAATGACTGTATTGATACTGTCTCATTGATATGTTTTATCAAGTCTTTGAGTCTTGAGACTGTCTCAGATACATTGACGGTATCAGTTATTGTTCTACCTAGTGAACGTAATGATATTAATCCTGTAGATATATTAACTGTGTTAGATATTATCTTTATGATTTCTTTTAATGTAACTCTGGTTTCTGCTACGTTGACTGTATCAGATAAGATTCTACTCAACTCTCTATATAATATATAGACATCTGAGGTTTGAACTGTGTCAGTAATTGTCTTTATTACTCCTCTTGATCTTATTCTTGTTTCAGATATACTCATTGATTCAGATATAATTCTTCTGATTACTCTGAGTCTATCTCTAAATGCCAATATGTTTACAGTCTCAGATACTATCTTTCTAATGTCTTTGAGTTTTGAGATTGATTCAGATATGCTTACTGATTTTGTTATCACTCTGCTCAATATTCTGTAAGTCAATAATGATTCTGCAACATTCATGGTGTTTGTTACTACTCTCTTGATTGAAAGTATTCTTGATAATGTTTCAGATATGTTTACAGATTGAGTCAACACTCTTCTCATTGTAAGTAATACCAATGCTTCTTTATACACTGTTTGGAACACATTGTTTTGGAATATGTTCTGGAATATTCCTGATAGGTTAACTGCAACTGTCTCGTTGACACTCTTTATCCAACCCTTGTAGACGTTTTCAGATACAGATAACGTGTTGTTGATAATTCTAATTAGTACTCTTAGTCTATCTCTAAATGCCAACACGTTGACTGTCTCGTTGATCAATCTTCTTAATACTCTTCTTGGTGTCAATGAAGTTACTATCTGTATTGACTCGTTTACATGTTTGGTGTGTGATTTGAGTCTAGTTATTATTTCAGATACGTTGATTGTATCTGAAACAATCTTTGCAAGTCCTCTGAGTCTTGGTACAGTTTCAGATATGCTTACTGATTTTGTAATCACTCTGCTCAACATTCTTAATCTTGATTTAGTAGTAGATATGTTGACTTCATCAGTAACTATTCTTCCTAATACTCTGAGTCTAACTCTTACTTCTGTTACACTTACTGTGTCAGATAACACTCTACCTAACACTCTGTATAACATGTATGAATCTGAGGTTTTAACTGTATCAGTAATTGTCTTTATTACTCCTCTTAATCTTATTCTTGACTCATTCATGTTTACAGTTTCAGTTACAATTCTTCTGATTACTCTTAATCTGTCTCTAAATACTAGTACATTAACAGTTTCAGATATGGTTCTAGTTAATACACGTAGTCTAACTATTGATTCTGATAATTGAATAGTGTTATTCAATATTCTAATCAACACTTTTCTTGGTGTGAATGATGTTGCTATTCGTATTGACTCGTTCACATGCTTGGTGTGAGATTTGAGTCTAGTTACTATCTCAGATACGCTGACTGTCTCGGATACAATCTTTGCAATTCCTCTGAGTCTTGAAATTGATTCAGATATGCTGACAGATTTGGTTATTGTTCTTGTCAAAACTCTGAGTCTTGGGAACGTGGTGGACACACTTACTGACTCAGTGAATGACCTGCTCCAACCCTGTGCGAATGACTCAGATATAGATGTACTGCTGGTTACTATTCTTCTTAACACTCTTAACACTATGTTTCCATCAGATATGCTTACACTCTCAGTAAATGATCTTGACCATTTCTTTCCAAATGCTTCTGCTACTTGCACGACATCAGTGATGATTCTTGTTATGGATCTGTTTCTTACTCTAAATGCCAACACGTTGACTGTCTCGTTGACATGTTTTATTAGATCTTTAAGTCTTGAAATGTTCTCAGATACAGATAACGTACTGTTGATAATTCTAGTTAGTGCCCTGTATTTTAATACTGATTCAGATACACTCAACGTGTTATTGATGGTTCTTCTCATGCCTCTTATCCTTATAGCCTCTGATATTCCTTGGAACACGTTGTTCTGGAACACGTTTGACTGGAATACCTTTTTACCTATGTCAACGGTATCGGTAAACACTTTCAACATTACCGTGTATCTTGCGAATGATTCTGATACCTGTATGGTTGATGTTACAACTCTCTTGATAGATCTATACCATTTAGAAGCATCTGCAACCTGCATTGATTCTATGAATGATCTAGTTATACCTCTGAGTCTTGGCACTGTCTCAGATATACTAATAGAGTTATTTATGATTCTAAGTAATACTCTTAATCTGTCTCTAAATGCTAATATGTTTACAGTCTCAGCAACTAATTTAATTAATACCTTAGATCTGATTATTGATTCAGATGTACTTATGGTACTGTTGACTCTCTTTATCCAACCTTTGTATAACGACTCAGATAATGATATGGTGCTGTCTATTACCCTTCTCAATGATGTGAGTCTTACATAAGAGTGTGCTACATTAACAATACTGTTTGCTACCTTTACAAATCCAAGTGCTCTAGCCTGATTATCTGATATGTTTAATGTATTGTTAATTATTCTACCTAGACCTCTAAAGTCATTAATGATTTCACTATGTTGAATTGTCTCACTTATCACTCTTGTGAACTGTTCTAACTTGGTTCTAAATGCTAGTATGTTTACTGTCTCGTTATACACTTTCTTCATTATAGATGATCGTATTGCTGAGCCTGCTACTTGAACAGTGTTAGTGAACACTCTCTTGATAACCATTAATCTGTTCTCTGACTGTGATACACTTACAGTATCAGATAATATTCTTCCTAATGATACATGTTTATTGAAGGAGTCAGATACACTGACAGTCTTATTAATTATTCTATTCAATCCTCTTATTACGATAGCCTCTACATTTACATTCTGGAACACATTGGATTGGAATATATTAGACTGGAATAATCCTATTATGTTAATAGAAATAGTATTGTTTACTAACATGGTTATGGATTGGAAGTAATTCTTAACCTCTGCTACCTGTACTGAGTCAGTAACTATCTTTCTAAGTGCTCTGAGCCTGTCTCTAAAGGCTAATATATTGACTGTCTCTGATACAATCTTTCTTATATCCATTAACTTTGCCTTTGATTCGGCTGCCTGTACTGCATGAGTTACAACTTTTTTGATTCCTCGTAACATCTTGAAAGCATCACTTGCCTGAACTGTTTCAGATACAACTCTTACCTTTCCTAATAACGCAACAGTTTCATCAATAGTATTTTGGAATACACTGTTCTGGAATACATTGGACTGGAATACTGCCTTACCTATTGACAATACTTCTGATATGATTTTAGTTATATTGAACACAGGCATGTTTACTGCGACAATATTAACAGTATTATTGACTCTCTTAATCCAACCCTTGTATAGAGATTCTGATAGACTAATACCCTCACTTATTACTCTTTTAATACCCCTTGATCTGTCTCTGAATGACTGTATGGATATGGTTTCTGTTACGGTCTTTATTCTTTCTCTTAACAGTATGGATTCATCTAAAGATAACTGGAACACGTTGTTCTGGAATATATTGGATTGGAATACTGCCTTACCCACAGTTACTATCTCACTTATGACCTTTCTAATTCCTCTTGATTTTACTATTGAACTGGCTACCTGCATGGTCTTGTTTATAATTCTCTTGATAGAAAGTCGTCTTACCTTTGACTCTGATGTTTGTTCAGTCTCTAACAAAGATCTTAGTATGGTCATATATTTCTCCATTGATTCCTGAGTGTTCACGGTTTCATTTAATGCCCTTGACAGTCCTCTTAGTATAATTCTTTGTTCTGTGGTTTGAACGTTATCTGATACGAGTTTAAGGATTGCTCTAAGTCTACTTCTAAATGCCTGTATGGATATTGTCTCATCAAGTGATCTTATTAATGACTGTAATTTTGCTTTAGATTCTACTGTGTTTATAGTCTCATTGATAACTCTAAGTATTGTTGTAGGTACGTCAAATACGTTGTTCTGGAACACGTTCTTTTGAAATACAGGAGAACCGTATCCCTGTTGGAACACACTGTTCTGAAATACATTTGATTGGAATACTTGTGCAATAACTGCCAAGTTTGACTACCTATAATTCAGTCCAAGTATTGCTCGAAAGTACGTAGGATTTGTTAGTATCTTTAGCGTAAAATACTGTTCCGTCTTCTACAGTGATTGCAACTGGTACACCTGTATCAATGGATATTAGTCCTTTCCCACCCTGTGCATTAGCTTTTCCCTCTCCAATACCTGCTACATAAGATGAATCTGATGCATTTGGAGCTGCTGTTGTAGCACCACTACCATCATTACCTTGAGTATTAACAGGATTAGTAACTGCATTAGTTACTGTTCCCCCTGTATAACTTGAACCTCCACCACAAGCAACACCACCTGCAATTCCATTAGAACCATAAGCAGAACCTCCACCATAATAACCTGAACCTCCACCTCCATGAGAATAATTACCTGCACCTGATGAATTACCACCTTGTAATGCACCACCAGCAGTATTACCTGCACCACCAGCAGATTGTGTTCCACCATAACCTCTTGTTGTACCCCAAGTACCTGATGCAGGTTCTCCATTTCCTCCAGTCGTTCCACCACCTGCTCCTCCTGAACTTCCACTTTGAGAACCGCTTGAACCACCGCCACCAGCAATTAATATCGAATTAGCATGACTTACACTTGTTGTAAATATACCTGTATATCCTGAACCGTATGACAAAGGACTTGTAGCCCAACTTTCTACTGTACCTGCACCTGCATAATTAGAACCACCAAAGTTACCACCTTGTGCACCACCATCTCCAACTACAATTTTAATTACATCTCCTGATGAAACTGCAACTGTTCCTGAAACAAATCCTCCAGAACCTCCGCCATTAGCGTATCCACCTGCACCTGCTCCCCACATTTTTACAGCGAGACTTGTAATTCCACTTGGCACTGTATATGATTCATCTGCACCTGTAAATGTATATGTATCAATTCCAGAACTATAGATAAATCCTGTCGATGAAAGTTCAGAGTCAAGTCCAATGACACGATTACCTGCTAACCATTCCACCATGTCTATACGTTCACTCCCATATTAGATAAAGATTCTTTCCCTGCCTCTGCATGATCTTTAAACTCTTGGCTCAATTTGGTGTGGTCACTCCGTTGTAAATTTCCAAATCATCTAATGTTCCATTTAATGCACCATTCGCACTAGATAAGTAATTTTTAATACCAACATACTGTAAACCTGTGACATTTGTTTCTGTAAATGATTTTGTTTCTATTAATGTTGAATAACCAGAATCAGAATAAAGATTGATTGTAAATACATCTTCATTTCTAACAAGTTCCACATAAATTGTTTCAGCAGTTGGTTTTTTAGTGTAATTTCCACCGTCTCCTGCTGTGTTTGAAAATCCTGTTGAACCATCTCCCTCAACTCTTATCCTATATTGTTTGTTATTTCCACCTGCTGTATCTGATATTATATACAATGCAAATCCATCTTGTGCTGTACTTGTTGATGTGCCATGTGAAGCATCAAATAAACCAATATAAATTTGCTGTGAATCACTTGTTGTATTTGTAATCGTATCAATAATTAGTTTGCTTCTAAAGATAAATTTAGTTGATAACGCATAACCTATATCATAAGTTGTGGCTTGATTGCTAGACGAAGCCGAATCCCAATCTAAAACGTTTGTTGAAGTGTTTGCAGTAACCAATGTTCCTGTTTTTGTCCACCCACTTGAGAAAGTATCATCTTCAAATGTTGGTTGCATAGTCCAAGTAGCAGGTGTTACTGATGTTGCTTCGTCATATACTTTTACATCAGTTATTGCTCCTACCATATTATTTGTAGTTGCTTCGGAATATGTCGTTAATTTTACATATTGTAATGCAGTTGCAGTAACTCCTGTAACCACTTTAGATTCTAATAATGTAGAGTAAGCAGTATCAGAATACTGATTTACTGTAAACCCTGTTGCAGACGTTCTAATTATCTCAAGGTATATTGTTTCAGCAGATGGGGTACGAGTAAAGTTGGAAGTGTTTCCATTTTGTGATGTATCATTTCCCCATGTGGATTTATATTTACTACCTGCTCCATCTGCTCGTATTAACATACCAATAGAATCCTGAGTTGTATTGTAAGCACCGTTGGTTGATGACAGACCTATGGTAAAATTTTGCATATTTGCACTTGTAGCACTAAATGTATCCAATCTTACTTTCATTCTCATAACCCAAGCAGTATCAGATAATGTAGAACCTAAATTCCAATATGCTGACGAACCTGATGTATCGGCATTAAAATCAATTTCATCATTTGTTGCATCATAAGAAAATGCTCCACTTAATCCTGCCCAGTTAGTTGATGATGATAAATCATCTTCAAATGTTAATGTTGTTGCTTCATCAAACCAATATCTTCTAGCAGTATCAGTTTCTACAAAGATAGAGTTGTTTTGTACGTTAGTTGGTTTAATATTATCTACATTTCTAGTTAAGACTCCAGTTGCACCTGTTCTTGTTCCATTAATACTACCTACTTGATCTGTTAATGTTGATCCTGTTTGTGCGAAATCATAATGATGTGTTAAGTTTGTTTGTGAAATTGAATCAATTTTAGCAGTATTATAAAGTGTTAATACTTCACTTGCAGTTAATTCTCTTTGCCATAATGAGAAATCTGCAATATTGGATTGTCCACTTGCGTGAGTTGCAAATCTAAAATCACTACTAAGATCAATATCAGATGTAGAAGTTCCTGTTGCTCTAGATACACCATTAACATAAATTGTAAATGCACCACCACTAGATCGTGTTACTACTATATGATCCCAACCACCGACAGTTGGGGAAACACCTGAATTAATTTGAAGTACACCATAATCTACCCAATAATATCCAGCAGAACCTTGAGTTCCTGCTAGGAAGAACCCATTATCAGGGCTAGAATTATATTTTTCATAAACAGTTACAGAATTTGTATCATCAGCTTTATGCCATACAGCTTGTGTCCATGCACCTGTTCCCTCATTACCTAAACTACTACCCATATTTACAAGTTTACTTGTATGTAATTGCCAATAACTATCTGCGAATGTGCTAGTATCTACAATTCGTTTACTATCTTTGTATTCTATGGTCATGTTCCTTCCTCCTTCCATACGTTGTCAGTAGATGTTACATCATTGTAAAACTTCAAATCATCAATAGTAAAATTTAATGTTCCACTAAAACCTTCAACATATTGAGATACTTTAATATATTTTGTTCCTGTTATATTTGAAAGATTATTTGAAGCTTCTGTAATTGTAGGTGTATCAGAATAATCTGCATTATTATAAATATATGTTTTAAAACTTGTATTTCCATCTCTAATCAATTTTATGTATTTTGTTCCTGATGTTACTGTAACACCTGTTCCAACATATTGTGCTGTTGTATTGTTATTATTGAAAGATTCGTGAGCATTAATATCACTTCTTGGACATATAGTGAAATCTACTTCATCAATATTTGCAGGTTCGCCAACTGTTGTTGCACTTGCCAATCCAATATAACATCTATGTTGATTTCCTGAATTGGTATTAACAGCATAAGGGGAAGCAATATCTAAAGTAAAAGTCATTACCCATGATGTTCCAACTGTTATTGAATCGTTTGCAAGTAGGTCATAAGTCATATTTGTTTGTATATTATCTGTATCTGATTTTACATTTAGTTTGTTTGAACCAATATTAAAATAAGTTGGGTTTCCACTAACCCACCCTGTACTGCTTGAGAAATTAAATTCTTTTGTCATTGGATCAGAATAATGATACATCTTTCGTGTATCGGTTTCTTCAAATCTGCTTCCTACTTGGACATTGGTTGGTTTACCACCTGCTGAAGTATCATAAGTATTACCACTTGTAGCAAATTTAATAATTACAATACCTGAACCACCATCACCACCTGTTCCACCAAGTGAGTGTTGTCCACCACCACCACCTGTTCCATCAGTTCCAGATACCCCTGCTGTACCACCACCATGAGAAGCAGTTCCACTAGGAGTTGAACCTTCACTTCCACCTGAACCACCACCAGCATAACCAACTGACGTTCCAGTAATTGAAATATCTAACCCTGCACCACCATTACCAACGGTATTGCCACCACTACTTGATGAAGTAATACCGATAGTACCTGCACCACCTGCACCACCACCACCTGAACCTGTCCAATATGATGAACTACCAGATGATGTTGATGAAGCTGTACCACCATTGTTTCCTTGTCCAGTAGTTCCTTGTCCAGTAGTTACACTGTTACTTGGAAATGACAATCCAACTCCACCTCCAGAACCTCCATTTTGACCGTCAATATCCCAAGATTCACGACCTCCTCCACCACCAATGGCAGTTAATGAGTTAATTGATGAATCATTACCATTAGATGCTGATGTTCCAGAAACAGCACCATTTCCCCCATCACCTACAACAACTGAATAAGTGCCACTTGCTAAATTAGAAAATGTGCCTTGTAACAATCCTCCAGCTCCGCCACCGCCACCTGATTTTGTGCCTCCCCCACCACCACCAGCAACTACGAGATATTCCACATTGAATGAGGAAGTTGGTGTGAATGTTCCTGACTCTGTAAATGTGATTATAGTATTACCTGCTGATGATGATGTATCTATTGTTCCACGATTAGAAACTACTGGTACATCAGAACTTGTTGCTTGAATCCTTCTACCTGCGTGATATGTTATTGCCATCAGTCAATCAATCCACCTATGCAATTTGAACCTCGACAGCGGCTCCGTTCTTCCAGATCTTTGTAAATACGCCTTCGTTGTTGGCATCTATCTTCTTTATGTAAATGTCTCTTGTACCTACACCCACGGTTCCGAAAGATGATGCTGTGCCTGTATAGGTAGTAGTTTGAGTATTTGAAAATTCGTGAACAATCGTTGCTCCTCCACCTGCTGATTGCCATTGACCATCACCTCTAAGGAATGTTGTTGAACTTGGTGTTCCTGATGATGTGGCTATTCCTGCTATTGGTAATCCAGTTGCATTTGTTAATACACCTGATGCTGGTGTTCCTAATGTTGGCGTTGAAAAAGTTGGTGATGTTAATGTTTTATTAGTTAATGTTTGTGATGTTGATAAATCTACTGTTACTGCTGTATCTATTGCTATTGTATTTCCAGTCTTTGTGATTCCTGTTCCTCCTACAAGATCTCCTACTCCTGAGAATTGTGAGAAAGTTAATACTGTAGTGCCTACTGTAATTGGATCATCTGTAGTTAATACAAATCCTTGACCTGCTAAAGTTGTACCCTCAGTAATTAAAGTGTATAAACCTGCTGTTACTTCAACGTTTGCATCTGCATCAGTTGATCTTGCCCATGCTCCTGCTGCTGAAACATAGATACCGTTTTGTGATCCTGTTGTTTGATTTTTAACTAAAACTCTATCTGTTGTAGTTGTTACTCCATCGATAGTTTGTTCTCCACTTAATGTAATGTTTGCAGTAGTTGCTACTCTACATGAATCTTTTGCGTCTAATCCTGCTTGGGCTGCATCTACTTGAGATTTTGTTGCTGCGTCCTGTGCTGCTGTACCATCTGCCAGTCCTGTTAATTTTTGTGAGTTAAATGCCACTGATGCTGAAGGTGCTGTCATGTTTGCATAACTTAATGGATCTGTTGCTAATTTTGCGATTGCAATATCTCCATCTGCGATTGCTGTGGCGTTACCTGTTGAGGTTACGATTCCTGTCAAGTTTGCGTTGGTTGTTACTGTTGCTGAATTACCTGTACAACTTGCTGAACTGCCTGTTGTATTTTGATTCAATGTTGCTACACTAACTACACCTGCATTGGTCATTGTAGCATCTCCAGAAAGTGCTGCTGCTGTAAATCCTGTTCCATCTCCAATTAATAATTCTGTATCTGCTAATGCTACATCTGATGGAACTCCTGTTGAATTTGCATTTCTAACTTTAATTGTATTTGCTGCCATATCTGCAAGTTTGACATTTGTAACTGATCCATCTGCCGTGGTTCCTCCACCATAACCATACCAATAATTTCCTTTTCTAATTAGGATTGTAGGTTTGGTTGTAGATAATGTTTCATTTGCATCACTAATAGTTTTTATGTGACCATCTGCTGATGGACTTGAAGTATTTGTTAATGTAATTGTATCTCCTGTATCTGCAAAAAGATATATCAAATCATATTGACTTGTGTTTGCTATTGCTAATTTATCTAAAGTATCTGTAATTCCTGCCTCTGCTGCTGCAACTGTAACTGAATCTGTTACTGTTAATACACCTGAGGCTATTGTTACTGTTGCTGTTGTAGGTGTGTTACCATACATTCCTGATTGTGCAGGATCTTCATTCCACTCATTAGTTCCTACTGGAGAAGAGCCATCATCAGGATAAGTGGTAGTATTGACTTCTGTTGCGTGCTTGTAGATTGCTTTACGTGCCATCAGTTATTACCTCGTATCTCTTCCTTATTAACCTTTGTTAATACAAAATTAACCTTCTCATCAAATCTTACTTTATCATCAAGTCCACCTGTTGCTTTTGGGAACTTCATACTAATTCTTTCTAACAAATTAAATATGCCTCCCATAGATAAGCCTTTAGGCAAAGGGTTATACTCCGTTAAATGTATGATTTACGAAGAGTTTTAGTGTATCAGTGCTTGTTTTATGGAATGTTGCAGGTGATGTAAAGTTCCAGTGTGTCAAGATTTTGGTTGCACTTACTGGTGATGTTTGTCCAACATCATAAATTGCTCCACCTGTAATTGGGTTTCCTGCTGATGTGTCAATTTGGTTGGTTGCCCAATCAAATCTATAAGATATTGCATCTGCTGAAGCACCTGTATTATCGGAATCCTGATCATTGGTTAATGGGTAGGTTGCTGTTAGTCCTCTAACTGCACCTGTAGTTGTAATTGGACTGCTTACTTGACCATATGCATCTGTTTTTGCAATGGTATCTGCTGAAGCAGGGTTTTGTAGAACGCATGCTGAAGCATGAAAGTTTTCATTTGTTGCAGGATTTTCTTCTGCTGACTGTTTAGCGTAAAATATATCACCGTCATTAGTGACTAGGTTTGAGCCATACCACCAGTCTTTTGAACCGTCTTGATGAGTGACTACTACACAAATATTATTTTTTGGATCTATTTCTGTTGGAAGTTGTTTGCCGTTACCGTGAATTAACATGTAATATGTTTAATATTGAAGTATTTAAATATTATTGTCTTTGAATAAGACAGTAATCTTTATTATGGGTTCAAATTGGTATCTGTGACTAGGTTACTGATTGCCTCTGCTGAGGTCTTTTCAATATCAAATGCGTCCAATAGGAAGTCACCTGTCTCTATGGTTGTTTTACCTTCTGGGTAAGTCCAAGTTATTGATTTTATTGTGGTACTGACATCAAGATTTTTAGTGGTATTTGTTACCTTTACCTTGAAATTCTCTCTAACAAAATCTATCAAAGCAGGAGCAACTATAGTATATCTGGTATTAATAACTGCATGTTTTGTAAGAAATTTATTTCTAAAAATTATTGCTGCTGCTGCATCAGTAATTTGTGGTGTAAATATTCTTTTTGAGTATAATCCTATAAGATTAATAGAAGTTGTATCAGAATCGTGTATTATATTAAAACTACCTGATATTCTGGTTGATACATATAAATCGTTTACAGTCATACTATCATCATATCCATCAGCAGTTACATCATATAGTTTACCAAATTTCAATGTATCAGTTAAATCAATATCATTATCTTCTATAATACATTTACCTCTTGGTGATACATAAAATGATTTATCTACTATAGTCATTAACTGATTAATAATTTCTAAGAAATTACCTGATCCTTCATAAGAGTTTATTGTATTTGATACTGAAGTTAGATCTCTTACACTTAATTTAAAATTAGGTGAATTTATAAGTGTTTGATTAAGGTGAGCAAATATTGATCTTATAATTTCTACAGAGGAACAAATAGTGAAAGTTTTACCAGATCTACTTGGACTTGTTGCAGGACTTAAATTTCTATACCATTCACCAGTAACATAAGTACTTCCACTAGGTAATATTATATCACTTATAACTGAATCTATTATGACTTTACCAAATCCTTTTACATATATTTTCTTTTGATCTATACTAGATTCTATTTTCCATACTGTTCCTGCAAGTTTCATGATCAAAGGTATAGGTCTTGATGAAAATATTTGTTTGGAACTTTCTGAGTCAAGTACATTAGAATATATTCTTATAGAATATAATTTTCCTTCAAATTTACTATTTGTTGATGTAACAGTATTAGTACTCCATGCTGATGCTTTTGATCCTATAGTTGCATCAGTTGGAACTGAAAAAGAGCCTGATGATTTTGGATATGAAGCAGTTCCAGTATAAGTTCCATTGGGTGCTCCAAAAGGAATACTCTCTGAACCATTAACTAACCATAAATTAAATGTTATACCTTTTCTTTGTAATCTCACAAGACATGGTGTATCAGCTTGACAGTATGATGCAGAGCCACCATCACTACCTGAAGTAGAAAATGATTTAGATCCTACTCCTGAAGTAGTATTCTCAATGGTTGCGATTGCATAAAATTGATTAGAAGTCATACCTAATTTAATTGTTATGCCTTCACCAGAACTATTAATTTTTGAAAATATAACTCCACCTTGTTCACCGTCTTCTGGTTCAACCCAACAAAATATATCAAAATCTCCTGAGAAATCTAATGTATTGGTAGTACCGTCTTTAAGAAACTTGTTTGGAATTATAGCACCTTTACCATTACTTGTTGCAGTAGCACCGTAAAATCCTTTGAATTTATTATTTGCAGTTGTAGTTAAAGTATAATCCAATCCATCATAATCTGTAAATCCAGATAAAGTACTATGTGTTTGATTTACAGGATCATTGTTATATCCACTTTCATCAAGACATGAGCCTTGAAACAAATAAGCACCTCTCAAATGTGTTGCATCTGCTACGTCTTGTATGTATTTATATTCATCTCCTATAAGTGATGATATTCTTGAAGGAACTTTGAATATACCAGAATCTACTGCTCTTAACCCATCTCTTGCTATTTCTGCATGATCCATAGGAACAGTGGATACTACTCTTACATCAGAACCTCCAATATCTTGAGTGTCTTCTTTAACAAGTTTAGCAAAAGATTTCAAGTAGAATCAACTCTTACTCTCTCTGAACGTATGCCTGAACCACCTGTATTTTTAGCAACTATGAAGACATAATATTGACCTGTTAATGATGTTGCAGTAAATTGATATTTACCATTTGTTATACTAGCAGTTGCAGCAGCCTGCGTAACTTTATGATAACTTGTAACAGCATCACCAACTTTTTGATAACCCAAAGAAAATGATATAATATTAGTTCCACCTGATCTTACAGGATCAGTCCATCTATATCTTATACTTCCTGATGCAGGACTACTTATCTCTAAACCTGTTACCATTTCAGGAGTATCTGCATCATATATTGACATTACATTTCCTACTAAATAGTCTACATTAACAGTCCATACTACAGGAGAACCTGAATCTACAGATGTTGAGATTGATTGTATAGATCCTGCACCTTCATAAAATATTGAGTCAGTGGTAGTGTCTATAATTCTTAATAGAAATGTATCTGTAATTGATCTTGATTCAAAGTTACTAAGAAAAGAATCTACTAACTTTATATTATTGGCTTCAACTTGGTCAACATAAACATAATCAGTTTCAGTTCCATTATTATCATACTTATCAACGTCTATATGATCATCTTCTTCCAATATTTCATCTAATGCTATACCAGTTACATTAGCTAATGTGACCAAGTTAGAATCAAATTTACAACCAAATCTTATCTGTTGTGAGTTACCTTCCATTTTTACCAATATATTTTCTGTTGATTTATCTTCAGGTAATGGCATAGGTGATATGGGTGTGTTTAAATCTATCCCTATAGTTTCAAATGTTTTAGCTTGAAATCTATCTATTCTATAAGTATTTGTTTGAGTTGTGCCACCTTGAGGAAGATATGATTCAGGGTGAATCTTATACAACTCTATCATTATATCAGTCATAATTTAGCCTTCCTCGTACTACTTGTCTCTATTGCTTTCATTATTGTTCTTTGAAATTTAAGCATATCTCTATCTGAGTATATGTTACCATTAACTGTTACGTTTACTGTTACGCCTGAGTCACCTCCACCACTACGTCTTCCCATTTTAGACATAGGTGTAACCATTTCAGATCCTCCTTCTCCAAATACATATCTTCTACCTGATTTACCGAAACCTCTAACCTCTTCACTTATCATTCCACCAAATGCATGTCTTCTACCACTATTATTCCTTCCTCCTGTAACTGGTGCTGCTAATGTTTCAGCTAAACCGACTAACTGTTGACCTGTTGACTGTTCACCAAATCCTACAAAGTCTAAAGCACCTTCAGTCAACCAATCAGGAATACCTATTGCTGATCCACCTTCACGAACACCCTTGTTAAAAGATTTGTAATGATCAGGTGCTATGGCTTGTATTGCAGTTCCTAATGCGTCTATTCCCAATAACACTTGACCTACTATAGGTATAGCTCTTGTTGCTATTTTTGCTGTTGTTGTGGCTGCTATTTTACTTACTGCTTTTGTTGCTGCACCTGCAACTGGTTTTGTTATAGGGCTAGCAGCACTTTTAGCTACATTTGCTACTTTAGCATTAGTTCCAAGAGACACTGCATTGGCTGCTGCAATAGCTTTATCTGCTAATTTAAGACCACCTTTACCAACTTTTACTGCAAGTTGTGCAGGTAAACTCATAACAGCATCTACTGCCTTTATACTTTTAAGTGCAACATTAACAGCTTTTGTAGATGCCTTGATAACGGGTGCAGGACTAGGTACTTTTGTATTTAACCACGGGGTTCTTGGTTTTGTAGTTTTAGGCAAAGTTGGTGGTGGTTTAGTAGCTGCATTAATTGCTGCCTTACCCTGTGCTCCTGTTAAAGTTTTAGTACCTAAACCTGCTTGTTTAAGAATTGACTTACCCTGTGCTCCTGTTATAGGAGTTTTAACTTTAGGAGTAGGAGTTTTAACTTTAGGAGTAGGAGTAGGAGTAGCAGTAGCAGCAAATGCCTTTGGAAATCTTTTAGTAATAATATCTGTAAGAGATTGAATTTTTAACCCTACTTTAGTTGTTCCATCTGGTGTTCCTATTGGAGTTTTATTTGGAGTAAGTGTAGGATCAAGTTTTCCAACAATAAACTTACCACTTGTTTCTACTGATTTAACAATACCCTCTCCTATATCTTCAATAGCTTTGGTTGAATTATTTAATTGATTTGCAGCATTTAAGAACCACGGATATACAGTTTGATAAAATGGTATGATAAACTTTCGTAACAACAATATTAATATTGGTCGCATGAGCATGCCGAAAAAGTCACCTATAGGTCTAAGTACAAGCATAATACCAAAGTTAAGTAATTTTAACATCTGTTGCATTAACGGAGATGAATCAATGATTTTAGCACCTAATCCTATTCCTGCTCCTGCAGCACCTATTCCCATTCCTACTGCTGCCATTTTACCTCTTCCAGCAAACATCTTATTCCATTTAGAATCACCACCAAAATTTTTCTCAAATATTTTATCTAATTTTGAAAACACACCAACAGTTCCACTTTGTTGTAACATACCAAATCTTTTACGTTCTGCAGGATCTTTATGAAATTGTCCACCTTGATTTGCTAATGCTTGTTTATCTTTCATGTTTTGGAATCCCATTCCACCTACAGATTGTAACATTGCCATTGCTGTTCCAAGAACTCCACCACCACCCATAGATTTAGTCATAACTTCTAGCATACGTCTTTGACCTTTCAAAGCATGGTCAGTTTGTAAAGCACCTTGTTTTTGTAACATATAAATCTTTGATTGTGATGTTGCAACCTCTATTTTTTTTCTTGCTTCAAGTTCAATAAGTTCTTTCTCTTGCTCAAATGAAATTTCTGTTACCATGATATATAACCTATTACTTAGATCTATTTAAATTTACACGTTCTTTACGTTGTTCGTCTTTATATTCAGATATAATTGTATTAAGATAGCCTATTGGCTGCGAGTCGACTTGGTCTTTCGTCCAACCGTATTCCCTTGCGAAGAAGTAGTAGAGATTTCCTGTGCCTCTGCTATATCCTGTCCCACGAAAGTCTCCACCCACTCTTCCAAATATTTCGCTAAAGGGTAGTCTTTCATGACCTCCTTCATGATGGTCTTTGCTACACTTGATTTAAGATTTCTAATTGAAGCAACTTCTTTTACTTTAAAAGGTGCTTTTGTAATTACTGCTGTTAATATTAACTGTCTATAAAGTGGCAAGTTAACCTTAGGTTCATTTACCTGAGTCATATCTAAACATTGATTTAGAATTGCTTCTAATTCACCAAATGTAATATCATCTTCGTATGATACAGTTTCTTTTGTATTATTGTCCCACGGGATCTCAAACGATTTAATCATATATATTGTGTATAATTGTTATATTAAAGTGTTATTGTTCTGCTGTTGCTGCAGAGGTTGCTACTACAGATATGGTCTTTGCTGTCCAACTAATGTCTTCAAATACTGGTTCTACTGGTTCAAGACCTGAGACACCATGATCATTTATTGCCAATCCTGTCAAGGTTATTACTATTTTTTCAGCAGAAGATTTTTCAAATGTTAATCTAAATTCTGTTGCTCCTCCACCAACTGTTTCTTGAGGAACTGCTGCTATCTGTGCAAGTAAATCATCTAGTAAATTTTTATTTAACCATGAGGCTTTGAATGAACCAGTTATATCCAAGACTCGTTTGTATGCTGCTGCACCTGAATGACTACCTAAACCATAAAGTAGTTCTGCATTTTGTGTAAGACTTAAACTTGCATCTTGACACTGTGCAACTAATGCTCCTGCAAAATATAACTCTGCGTGAGCGAATGTATATGGAAATTCTTCTGCTGGTTTTGTAGGTGTTGCTGTCAAGGTTGTTGATGGTGCTGTTTCTATACCGTAAGTAATATCTGCACTACAGTCTACTAATCCACCTACTGAAGCACTTATGGAAAGTGATCCTACAATTCCACCTTTTAATGTTCTGACTATATCTGCTGATAATCCGTCATAACCAACTTCTATTTGAATTGTTCTAGCTGTCTTAGGTAGTCCTGCACTTGCAGGATATGTATATGTAAATGGTGTTGTACCTGCTTTAGTTGGAGATCCTAAAATTGAACCAATTATCCACGGGCTTGAAAGTGTAAATGACATTGAAGCAGATCCTTGTTGTTGACCGTATGCAAATTTATCTACTGTATTTTGATTAAGTTTAGCTAAATTAACTTTATTATTTGTGAGTGTAAGACTAGACATTTTGTCTTGAAGACCGAATTTTTTATCTGCTACTTGACCTGAACCAGTTGCGTCTAAAACACCGTAAGTGTCTCCTTCCCAGCCGTATTTTACATATACATGAGCACCAGTTCGTACCATGATATTATTTAAACTATTACCTTATAAATATTATGGATTAAGTTTTCTGTACTTCATAACGATGGTATGCCTATAAATATTCCTATATAAATCATTATCATGGTTAGATTGGGTTAACATTAGATCCACATAATCAGTTCCTCGTATGTTTGCTTTCACTATTCTAAACACTTCATCTACCAAATTTTCATGATGTTGTAGATTTTTAAATGAATGTACCTCTATTTTAACATAAATAGTATGTAGAAAATCTTCACCATGTAGACCAAAATATTGTGGATCTTCATTGGTAGGAGTCACTAATATGAAATCACGCCTATCGTCCATAAAACCAGTGGTTCTTTCTTCCCATACGAAAGTTATATCTGGTTGAGATGATAAAGTCCAATTATCTACAATAAGATTCTTTGCAGTTTCTGCACTTTGATACATGTTGGAATTACCCATACTTTATATAGATTTTACAAAGTTATTAAGTTTGTCTTTATACACGGTCGTCAGTACGACTACTCGTAGGTTTTTTTCTTCTACCCTTATCATATCTATTATACCAACCACGAGCAATAGTAGTATTTGCTTTTCTCCAAACTTCATATTTAATCTGTCTTTCTGTTTGATATTTGGATCTATCCCCACGTTCTTTATACAAATCTGATTTTACTTGTCTTTTATTTTTTCTTGCCTTAGATATAGGTATTTTAGCACCTGCATTTTGTTTATATTTACCACTCCAACTTGCTGTATTCTGTCCTAAAGCATTAGCATATACTCCATTTGCTATCAAAAACACTGATCTGTCTATAAAATTCATTCTTCCTTTTACTGTTTTAATATTTAAGAAATCATCAAATTTATAAGATTTGAAAATACCTGTTCTAATAAACCAGTCTCTAATATTGTTTATATTTGGAAATTTAGGTGTTTTTATCTGTTGTTGTTTTATCTCATCAATCTCACTTAAAAATTCTTTATGTTTGTCAGATGTTTTTTTCTGAGATTCTATCTCTTCTTTTGAAGCAACTGTTTCTGTTAGATCAAGATTTAGAAATGCCTCATTAAACTTTTCCAATGCTGCTGTTAATACACTTTGTATTCTTTCATCACTATTTTCATCTAAATAAGATTTTATATTACCTTTGAATAAAAAACCTTCTCCTTCAAAAAACTTTTCAACATCTCTACCAGTAAATGATTTGAAATCTTTTTGTCCATGTTCTGTAGTACTTTGCTTTTCTCTAACATACCCTAAAATGGTTGATGCTTTTTGATCAATTCTTCCACTTTTTGTTTTGATTTTATTAGGTAATATATCTGGTCGTTGTAATTGATGTGGAACTTCTGCATGATATTGTTTTTTTAATGATTCATATTGTGGACTATCAGGGTGGTCTAACTTAACATGTTTCCAATGAGCCCGTGATATTTGAGGGTGATTACTAGAAAGCCAAGAATCATATCCTATTTTATCCTGAAAATAATACTCAAGAAATTTTGAATCAAGATTTAAAGTTACATTTTTTACTGATTTCCATACTTCCCCTTCTGTTCCATCTTTTTTATAAGGGGTTTTAGTAGGATCATATAAATTATTATAAGATCCACGAACTGAATATGTATTATATTCTAATTTAAATGGTACATAATCCAAACCTTGTCCTCTAAACATTTCTAATATATCTTGATTTGTTTGATCTACCAATGAATTTATTTTACTTCCAATTAATCTTGCATGCATTACTTTTTTTGTTTTAGAAGTAAGAGATCTATCACCTCTTCTAGATCCTTTAATTCTTACCATACTAAGGTATAAAGAATATTTCTTGTCGATTGTCTATACAGTTTTCAATATCAGCTCTCCAATCTGACTTAGATGCAGATATGTCTACACCGTTTGCACCAGTTGGTAGAATATCCATTCTGAAACTAGAGTTGATCAAATCTATTGCTGTTAGTTTAATACATGCGTCTTGTATATCATAAGGAACCGTTGGATCTCCATAACGATATGTTACTCTTATTCTGTTCTTTCTCATAATTGTAAATATATAACCACGAAAATATAACTTTCCATACTCCCCTTCAAGGTTATGAACTCCTGTATCATTTGTATGATCAATATAACTGTCACCTGTCCATATTTCTATTTTATCTCCTTCATCGGGATCTAAATCTGCAATCTGTCTATGTTTTAAAAATATTGGTGAACCCCAACCATAAGAATATAATAATGGTAAATCATGAATTTCCTTACCTGATGATATAACTCCTCCAAAATGGTGTCCTATTCTTCTGTCAAGTTCTTTCTCTTTCCTGAGGATAATTTTCTCGACCTGAGCCTTATTTGGAGTAGTAGTAGCAGTGATTGGAACACGAAGAAAATCAGAAACATCGGCTACTGTACAGTATGTGACCATAGTTTTATAAAGGTTACTTTGTATTTAAATTTTCTATTTGAAAACTACTATCCATTCGGCTGCATTAGTCACTTTTAGGAAAATACCATCTTCTAAACGTCTATTTATGTTAAAGACTGATTGAGTTGATGATCCAAATACCTCAAATTCAACTGTGCCTGCTGCATTAGTACCATTAATTACTTCTAATTTTGCTCCTGCATGTTCCTTAGTACAATATATAGCGACTATGACACCATGAGATCCTTTTGCCAAAGTATTAGCATTGAAGGAAACAACATTATGATTCTCTGTACCCATATTATATCATATATGAGGAATTATATAAACTTTATCAACTATAGAAATACATAGTATTAATTAACTGTTAGCTAACGTATGTAAAGTTAGCTAACTTAGCTTAATTAAGTTAATTAACTTTATAAAAAATAGAAAAAAAGAGACTAGAAACCTAGTACTCGGATTTTACAGGTCATACTGTTTGTTGCAGTTGATGCGTTTGCTAATTCTGCAAATGCTCTTGCTGCTGAACCTTTGGCAGTATGATCTTCACCATAACATTTAATCTTACCTGTTGCTGCTGCATTTGTTGCAGAAGGAACATATTGCAAAAGTAAACCTTTATTGCCATCGAAGATTTGTGCTCCGATAACAGTACCGATTCTACTACCTAATGAAAGATCTACGACATTACCGTTTGTAGCATAGTTATCACCTGCTGCATAGGTTATATCTACTACTACTGATTTCAATTTTGATGTCAGCTCACTTTGTATAGATAGTGTCTTGCCTGAAAGACTTTTATGTAAGGCATTTTGTGCGATTGTTATTGCCATCAACTTATATAAAAAAGACTATTATATATACTTTAATAACATCTAAAAATATAACTATCTGATATATAACACCCTTTAATATGGAATACTGGTACTGGTTTATTCCAACCATTTTCTCCATATATTTTACCAATCATGACTAAATCTAGATATGTGACAGATAAAATCTGATTTTCATCAAATGGACTTATTGTTGGTGCCATTACAGATTGTGTGTAACCTTGCATTGACCTGTTTAAGTTAAAATGTGCCAAACCTAAACCATGTCCAAATTCATGCACTATGATATTTTTTATTGTGTTCTCTGATAAAGGATAACTTTCTTGCACCATGTTAACTGTAGATGTAGATATATCATCACCTATAACAATCTTAGTTATGTTTTTTTGACTTTCTAAAAATACATTGATGAACATAAATTTATGCCAAGATGCATTAAAATTTAAACCTGTGTTTCCTAATGTTTTACTGTTTGATGTTTTTTCATAATTTATCATAATATTACATTGAGGATAATCTAATGCACTTGCAGTTTTATGGTCTTCCCAAGGTATTGTTTCTACAAGAACAGCCCAACTACCGTTAGGATAAGCATATTCTAATTTTAATATCCATTCTTCTATTGCAGATATTGTTATGTATTTTAACTTATACCAATCATATAACTCAGGATTGACCTCAAACAAACAAACATGAGGATTAGTAGCATGTCTTAATTTTAATGAATTATATTTACTATATTCCCCATTTTCTGCAAATGAATTTAAAGGTACATTCATGAACAAAACCATAAATACAAGGATTATAACAGCATACTTCATATTAAAATAATGGGTTAAACCTATAAATATATTCTTAGTTTAGGGAGTTACTTGATATATATCTAAAAAAGTAAAAAATTGGATTTTGGTTTGACTAGAGTTTAATATCTCTGATCTTGCCTTGAGATTTGAAGTGACGACATACAGTTTCACCCATAGTTCTGTATACACCTTTCTCAACAAATGCATTGTTGACAAATGGATATGCAGGAGTTCTTCGGGTTGCTTCGTAATATTCGGTAGGAATTGCTACTTGGATTCCGATTCTTGGATAACCATAACCTTCTGCATCAGATGTATCTAATGCAAATAGTCTTCCAACTTCAGTGTTACCGTATGACGGTGCATCTTTTGTTGGAATGAATGGGACTCCATAGATAGAATCTACGTGAATACCTACTCCAGTGCCTTTGAAAGTTTGGATTCCGTTTACGTCGATTTGTACTAAGCTCTCACCGTAAGGGTTTGCAACTCTTACAGAAGGCATATACAAGCCTTGGATTTCGGAATAAACTTCGTGGGAACCTAAGAATACGTTTGGATCTTTACCTGCTGCAATACGGATCTTTCTAAGGAAAGTTCGTAATGTATCATCGGTAAGAACACCATCTGTTCCTATTGCTCCACCAGCGGATTCTACAGTACAATCAAATTCAGGCATTGCGTTGGTATCTCTATTGATATCAGCACTTGCTGCCCAAGGATTGTAGTGTTTTGAACCTGCACCACCGACAACTGTTTCTTCAGCGTTTGAAGAAATAATTCTGTCTAGTGACTCAAAGTCCAGTGTGCCTGCGAAGGCACCACCTGCTGCTGCACCAACCTCTGAATCTTTTAGCAATGCTCTATTGAGGAATTCTTTATGCTGTACAGCCATAAATAGTCTAAGACTACCTAAGCCTCCCCAAATATCATCTTTAGAGTGTGTTGCAAGCCATTCCATTACTTCAGATGCACTGAATGGCAACTGAGCTGTTTTTGGTTTTACATCAATCTCTTTAAGTTGAGGTTTGGTTGTTTCAGCAATTAATCCACCTTCTGCAGTTCCACCTAATACTGTATTAGAGTTTGTGGTATTAAGGACAGCTTTGTCAGTAATAACCCTCCAACCAGATTTGTCCCAAGGGACTTTTGGTAGAATACCGAAAGCGTTTGCCTCTAAGTTAAGTTGAGCCCATGCATAAGCACCAAATACGGCATTAAAAGTGCCTGCAGTTGATGTTGTGATTGGAGCGTCAGCTTTTCTGATGAGGTTTCTATTATATCCATAATAGAGTGCTTCAAGTTCGTCGATTGTTTGGATTTTAGGCATTTTAATAATACCCTCCGTTTTGTTGTGTCGTTTCTGGGCTTCCATAATCGCCTGCTAAGATTCTTTTTGCAACATGGGATAGACCTTCATAACCTTGACTTCTTGCGTCTTTCAAAACCATATTCAATTCTACGTCAGCAGATTTGTTTATGTTTTCAACAGAAGCACTTGGTCTTGGTGTTTCAGTGGTGAAATTGAAATTAGCTTTTTGTTGCATAGCTAATCCTGAATCATCACTTTCAGGTTTATCTTGACCAGATTTATCGTCATCTAATCCTGCTTGCACAGAATTGGATTGTAATGTATCTGGTACAGTTACATCAGCACCAATGTCCTCAGAATCTGATTCTTTTGGTTTGATATTTAACTGTGTTTTTGGTTCTTCAAAGAGAGCTTTTTCAACTCGTTCTTCGAGATTTGCTTGAGAATCTGACAGAGCTTTTACGTGCTCAGTTAGAGTAGACAAAGTTTCAATTAAAGCTTCGTCAAAAGATTTTTCTTTTGATTCATATTCTTCTTCTTCTTCTTCGTCTTTCTCGTCTTCATGATCTTCTTTTCTAAGTTCTTCTAAAGTCATGTATATTGAATTACATATAACAGGGTTTATAAAGATTGTGGGAACATTTATATTGTTATTCTTTTAGTCTATCGCCTATAGTTTGTCTAGTATCTGCTCTATAAGCATTTCTTCTATCACGTGCTAGTCTTCTATTCATACGTTTTCTTGCAGGAACTGCATCTGCTTCTGCCTGTGTTTTCCAAGCTTTTCCATTATGATCAATATATCTGGTATTTTCATCGGCAACAGGTGCTTCATTTTTAGATCCATCAGGTAAATCACTACCAAATGCTCCTACACCTCTGTTTGCTCTTATCTTTTTTACAACTTTAGGTTCTTGTGTTGTTCTTTTTGATTGTACCCTATCATCTTCAGGTCTTGGTTGTACTAATGTTACTTGAGTACTGTCGCCTGAGCCTTGAGTATGTCCATGATCTGATCCTAGACCTCTTGAGCCTAAACCACCTGAAATTTGTAGTTTTTTAAGTTCATATAATGCTTTTTCTAATGCCATTGTTCTTTTTGGTGTCTTGGTTTCTTTAACACGTTTTTGTTGTTTTGAATCCCATACTTCTTCACCTACTGTTGGATATTTCATTTCTACGTTACCTCTTGTTTTTCTATATGTCATAGCTTTTTTTTTATTGAGTTCATCTAATGACATTTTAAGTTGTCTTGCAGCAGTATCTCCACCTCTACTGTAACGTATCTTTGGAGTTGGTGGATCATTATTATCATCTCTATCATCACGATCTCTTGGAGGTTTAGGACTAGATCTACCATCTATTTCAACTGATGAATCTGAGTAAAAATTAGGATCTTTATCATGTTTTGGTAGTGATCTTGGTTTTTTACCCTCTGAATCTTTGTTTTCATAATTACTTCCATCTTCAAAACCATCTTCAAACCTCATATTACTATATGCATCTCGAACTACTTTATCTTGCTTTCTTGTTTTTCTACTTCTATACACTGGAAGTGTATCTCCTTCATTTCTCATTCCTCTTGCTTTTAAACCACAGTTTTTACATGCTTTTACTCTTACTTTGTTTAATTTTAATAAAGCATGAACCTTGTTTACCTCTCTAATTGCCTTTGATTTATGTCTATTCATTAACCAATCCCATTCAGGTCTTTCTTCTTCAACCTCTTGTGGTGCTGCTACTTCTTCGTCTTCCTCATCATCTGCCTTCTTTTTAGCATTTTGTCCAGATGTTAATCTTGTAGCAAGTGATCTATGTCCACCTCCACCTTTCTTACCTTTAATATTTTCAGTCTCTTCTTCAATAATTTTATCTAAATCTACATCATCTGCTTTGTTATTCAATCTTTGTGCGTTAGGTGCATCTTGATTAAATGCTCCTTCTGTTGTTCCACCTGAACCAGTATTACTAATATCTGCTGCTTTAGGTTTTCTTGGATCTTTAAAACCATGACCACAATTAGGACAGGCTCCACCCATAGATGTCATATCACCCATATCCCTTCCATTATCTGCAACACCAAGTTTTTTATGTTTTCCACAGTTAGGACAATAATCTCCTTTTGCTTTTTCTAATCCCTTACTTCTACATTTATCACATTGACATTTATTATTATGTATTGGGTTATTTGCACCACCAGTTTGTGTTGTTAAAGTTCCACCGTTAGTCATATTTGCTCCACCAATACCTGCACCACCTGAGCCTGAACTTGCTTCGACCTTGTGTACAAATGAACCAACAATCTTTTCTGCTGATTCTCTTGACTTACCTTCTGCCATCAATGCTTGTACTTTTTGTTCAAATGTTTGTGATTCGTTTAGATCTGCTTGTTGAATTTGAGTTGGAAGTTCTTGTGATAGTGATCCTTTTATTGGAAGTTTCTTTTCAGGTATTTCTCTTTTTGTATCATTGATTTCTGTACCATTATTTCTATCTTCAGTATCAACTCTATATCCTGCTTTATTAATAATTTCAATAGCTTTTTCTAGATCTGGTGTATAACCTGATGTTTCAGTTTCTCTCATATCACTTTCAGGTTGTGTTGGGCGTTTCTCTTCCTTATTACCTAATGTTGCGTCCAACATCTCTTTTTTCTCCATAAATTTATTATAATATTGATTATCAGAATCTTCTTTATCATCTTCCTGTATTTCTTTCCATAATTTTAATTGTCTAGCAGTTAAACCTGTTGGTTCAGTTTTATCAATGGCTCTACCACGTTGTTTTCCTGCCTCAACTTCATTATAATTTTCTGGTTTGTCACCTTCCATAACAGTTAAGAGATCTCCTCCTCCAGTTTTATTGACATAACAACCCATCTTGTCACATTGAATTACCATCTTACCATCATCTCTAACAGATGAGTTAAAATTTGCTTTAGCAATCTGATTAAAATCAGTAATGATAGCCATTGGTACTGCAGGATCTGCACATACAGCAACTTCATAATGTTCAAGATCACTTAATGCATAAGCAGTACTTCCGTCTTTCATTTTAATTGGGGATCTTGCTGATCTCGTTGCACCACCAAATGATAATCCCTTGTATTCATTATTTTTAATTTTATTCCAAATAACATTATCTAATTCATAATTCTTGAAAATTTTACCAGTTATTTTAATTGCAGGTAACTCATGACCCTCACCATTTTTTACAGTTGTTCTAGAATAATTGATACCTTTGCCTACAATTCTGTTAGAGTGAGTATCACTGATTGGTGCTCCTCTGTCTATCCATACAGGCAATACCTTGTATAACTCATCAACTATGGTAACTTCACCTTGCTTATCTTTCATTTGAACAGTCAAAAGACCTTCAAAGTATCTTTCATCTGAAGATATACCTTCCATGCTTTTTAACGTACTTGTAAGCTTATGGAAACCATAAATTGTCATATATAAATTGAACGTAACAAGGTTAATAAATATTATGATAAAAAAGTAAAAACTAGAGGTTTTTTAGTCCTCTGTTAATTTTTTGGCTTTTGAAACAGCATAATCTACAGAGAAACCTGCTGTAAGACCTATCAATGCTAGACCTAATGTGTCTATGCCTGATAATCCTATTGTTTGTGCTATAGCAATACCTGCAAAGCCTGAAACAATTACTGCACCAAAGAATTTCTTAATATCATAGGAACTTTCAGAACCTAGAAATCCTCTTATGGTGTTTAAGATTGCACCAGATACTGTTGCGATTACTACCACGAGTAATGGATCTACCATAAATGAAAGACAATCCATCTATATTTAACTATTACTACTCATTTGTCGAGTAATTCCTTGACTAGGTCGTCAAGATCTGATTTTGCCTCTTCTGGGTGTAATCTATTTGACTGCCTATCAACTGCTTTAGCTAAAATAATAATGGTTTTTTGTAATCTTTCTACTGTCTCACATAGACTTTTCTGTGTTTTTTGTACTTTTTTAAAATATGTGACTACTGCTGCCCCTGTACCAAGAGCAATAGCCATAACTACTTCTTCATATATTGAATCTAACAATTCAAGCATATTAATTAATAATATTTATGCTTTTTATTTATATCGGTTGATTTATTAATGGGTGATATATATGAATATTATGGCTTCTTCCATATATTTATACAATAATTATGAAGAATTTGAGTTATTTAACAAGGATAATTTCAATGAAAAATTCAAAACAATTAAGATAATAGACATGTATATCCATCAAAAAACTAAATTATGGGTGGTAACTGACACAAATGACCTCATAGAAAAGCCATATTTGCAAAAATCTTTGGTTCATTTTAGAAATGCAACTGTAGAAGAGTACATAACTGATGAAACTAAGCTTATATTGCATGATAAGATCAAATTTAACCCTAAAAAGATGTTTATTGATATATTTCCAAGATTTTTAAGAAAACCAGAACTTAGATGGAGAGTTGACAAATATATTAACGATGGTAATAATATGGAAACTAGAATGGTTGATTATGACAACAGATATTATGATTTTGAAAATAATAGAATAAATTTTGTGTTAAAAAACTAACGTTTGTTACCTAAATTTTTACCCAGTATGTGTTGCCAGTCTTTTCCGTGTTTTCTTCTCATACTCTTCCAAAACGGATCAACTTCAAACATTCCACCTTTTGCATTGTATGATTTCATTATATTTGAAACCTTTCTGTGACACTTTTGACAAAGTCTTGCGTTTATTTGTTCCATGCCATGTTTATATTCTCCACAGAAATGACACATGCCATAAACAATCTCTTTAATTGGGACTAGAATGGTTTCTCTGCCTTTTTTACCTGCACAGTCACCACAAATGTCGTTTACACCTGCACCTACTGGAATACCGTTACCAAAGCAACTAAAACACATTCCTTCTTTATAGTTGTTCACTCTTGTATATTCATTTTTTTGATGTATATCTACAATTTTACTACCAATTTTTGTTTGTCCAGAGTCTATTTTAACTTTTTCTGCCACTATTTGTCCCTATTCTCCATGTTTCTTAAACACTCCATTAGTATTCCAAGTGACCTGTTGTCTTTTTTAATATCTAACAAATCAACAATACGTCCTAAATATATATCCCATTCATCTAATTTTTTAGGTTTTGCAACTTTAGGTTTTGTAACTTTAGGTTTTGTAA
>Ga0257121_1000154_pt1 | contig 58877 bp, 45 predicted proteins | sample SI106_100metaG_FD_190180 | JGI IMG/M metagenome (GOLD analysis project Ga0257121, IMG submission 190180) | Marine microbial communities from Saanich Inlet, British Columbia, Canada - SI106_100 | ecosystem: Environmental > Aquatic > Marine > Inlet | place: Canada: British Columbia | collected...
ACCACAAAATAATCTACATAATCAAAAAGTGAGTTAAAGGAAATAATATAATCATCAGTAGCATTATCGTTTGGAGTGAGTTTGTTTTTACCAATATTTCCACCAATAATTATGTCTGATTTTCTGTTTTTCAATCTTATAATTGCATCTTCTACCCCACAGTTATTAAATCCCATTCTGTTAATTATTCCACTGTCCTCTTTTAAACGAAATAATCTAGGTTTCGGATTACCATCTTGAGGTTTTGGGGTAAGAGTTCCTATTTCAATAAATCCAAATCCAAAACAAGAAAGTTCGTCAATTAATCTAGCGTCTTTATCAAAACCTGCTGCAAGTCCAACCGGATTAGGAAATTGTATTCCAAAAACCTCTCTTTCTAATCTACTATCTTTTAAGATAAACATCTTTCTCCAACTCCAAGCTTTAAAAGGAATCTTATATCCTATCTTAAGTAGTGAAAAAGTAAAATGATGTATTTTTTCTGGATTGAAAAGAAAAAGAAAAAATCGGACAAGTTTGTACATCAGAATTGTTTTATGCAAAAATAGAATATTGTACTGATTATTTAAGGTTTTAACTCTTCAAATGAGTTATCATCATAGAAAACTACAATCTTCTTAATATTTCTTAATTTCAGAACTTCTTTTACATTATCAGATTTTCTCATAAAACCATCTCCAATAACTAACCAATTTGCGTTTAGATCCGGAAAAGATCGAACCATTTTATCAATAAAATTAACAGAAGGCTTATTTCTGCCAGATAAAATATGTGAAACAGTTGCACGATTCACACCAATCTCATCAGCAAAACTACTTGATTTTAAACCCTTGTTATCTATCCATTTCTTTATTCTTTCATGCATTTTTCATAATTTACATTTGTTAACCACAGAAGTCTTTTTAACTTCTAAATTATTCTCTATCTTATATAAAATAATATCAAATTATCTTATATCATTACTTTACCAAATAATTATATATACTTGGTAATATGTTATTTATACTGATTTATATATTTTTAGTATAATAATATAGATATTTAATATAATTTAAATATATTTCTATTTACAAATGTATACTTTTTAGTTATTTATTCAAAATTTTGAGGTATAAAATAAATATTTTATCAACCTGTTCTTAACAAGGAAATTAGTTAAATATTTAAATGAAATTTAGGCTTGTCTAAAAAAAATTATTCTATTTTTGCTCAAATTTAATTAAACAACAAATGGAAAATTTAGAGATCTATAAATGGTTCATAGTGCAACATCCTGTCATGCAAGCATTATATGCGGGATTATTTACTTGGGGATTAACTGCATTTGGTGCAGCATTAGTGTTTCTATTCAACTCATCAAATCGTAAGGTTTTAGACGCCGCTCTTGGTTTTACTGGAGGTGTAATGATTGCAGCAAGCTTCTGGTCTCTCCTTTCTCCTTCAATATCTTATGTTGAAATGCAAAATGAAATGGGATTAAGCAACATGCCAGTATGGCTTCCCCCAGCAATTGGGTTTTTCTTAGGAGCTTTATTCCTGTACACACTAGATAAAATTATCCCCCACCTACATATATTTGCAAAAAGAGAAGAAGCAGAAGGTATAGAAACCAACTGGAGAAAAACTATATTATTAGTATTAGCAATTGCTTTACACAATATACCGGAAGGATTAGCTGTTGGTGTTGCATTTGGAGCTCTTGCAAATCCTGAACTTTTAGGAATGGATGGCCATTCAGCATTTACAATAGGAGGAGCAATTGCGCTAGCTATAGGGATAGGTATTCAGAATTTCCCAGAGGGGTTTGCAGTATCAATGCCCTTAAGAAGAATGGGTGTAAGCAGATGGAAATCATGGAAATGGGGGCAACTATCAGCTATAGTAGAACCTGTATTTGCAGTAATAGGAGCTGCAATAGTAATGACGGTTTTACCTATTTTACCTTACGCTTTAGCATTTGCAGCAGGAGCTATGATATTTATTGTAGTAGAAGAAGTGATACCTGAAAGTCAAAGAGGAGGCAATACTGATTTAGCTACGATGGGATTAATAGCCGGATTTATTGTAATGATGTGCTTAGATGTAGCATTAGGATAAACACTCTTCTTTTTATTATCTTTGCATCATTATGTCCAAAGATTTTATAAATATAAAGAACAGAAAATCTTCTCACGAATACGAATTTATTGATAAATACGTTGCAGGAATAGTGCTTAAAGGAACGGAAATAAAATCTATCAGAAATTCACAGGTAAATATGTCAGATTCGCATTGCGTTTTTATTGAAGATGAGTTATGGGTAAAGAACCTACATATCTCTGAATACTCCAACAGAGGATATTCTAATCATGACCCTAAAAGAGAACGAAAACTCCTTCTGAATCGACAAGAATTAGAGAAAATTCATGGAAAAGTAAAAACAAAAGGAGTCACTATAGTTCCTTTACGACTTTTTGTAAACGATAAAGGAAAAGCGAAAGTAGAAATTGCAGTTGGAAAAGGAAAAAAATTATTCGACAAAAGAGAATCCTTAAAAGAAAAAGACAATAAAAGAGATTTGGACAGAATCCGCAAAAACTTTTAAATGACAAAATACATCCTCCCAATTTTACTTATAATTTTCACATATTCTTGTAAAAAAGAAAACCTACCTTCTGATGGAAGCGCTACTTTACAATTTTCAAATGACACCATAATATTTGATACTATTTTCAGTTCTGTTGGATCTATAACCAAACAACTTATGGTGTATAACAATAATGATTATGACATCACAACAAATGTAAGACTAGGAAGTAATTCAGAAGCATATTTTAAGATTAATGTAGATGGAGAAAGCGGAAAGAATATACAAAATATAAAAATTTCTGCACATGACAGTATGTTTGTTTTCTTAGAGGTGATTATCAATCCAAACAACACAAATAATCCTTATTTGGTATCTGATTCTATTATTTTTACTACCGGTAATAAAACACAAAACATTGATTTAATTGCTTACGGACAAGATGCTTACTTTCACACTGCAAATACTTATGGAGATATTATAGATGGAGAAGATACTTCTAGATTTTTCTACCATCAACTAGAATGTAATGAAGTTTGGAACAATGACAAACCACATGTAATTTACGGATACGTTATTGTTGACCCTAATTGTCAGCTCACTATAAACGAAGGAACAACGGTGTATCTTCATAAAAACTCAGGGATTATTGTAGGAAATCCTTTTTCCTCTTCTTCTGGAGGAACCATAAGAGTAAATGGAACGTTAGGAAATGAAGTCACTTTCAGAGGAGATAGATTAGATTCTTGGTACGATTCCTTGCCGGGACAATGGGACAGAATCTGGTTATATCCTGGAAGTGTAAATAATGAGTTTAACTATTGCAATTTGCAAAATGGAACAATTGCAATACATGCCGACACAGTAGGAAACAATACCCCTACTGCTGTAATAAATAATTGCAGGATAGACAACATGTCTGCCATTGGTATTTTAGGACAAGGAGCAAAACTAGAGGTAAATAATACTATTATTACTAAATGCGGACAATATTCGGTAGTATGCAATATCGGTGGAGACTACACATTTAAACACTGTACATTTGCAAACTATTGGAACTTTGACCACAGAAATACACCTTCTATCCTATTGAATAATTATTACGAAGGTTCTGATGGAAATATTTATATTCGGGATTTAGACAATGCTTATTTTGGAAATTGTATTATTGATGGAAACTTATCTACAGAAATCTCTTTTCAAGAAAACTCTATTGGTAACTTCAACTACACATTTGACCATTGCCTTCTGAAAATTGATCCGAATGAAGATACAGGAAGTTCTGATTATATCAATATTATAAAGAATAAAAATCCAGAATTTGTAAGCAAACAACTATTTGATTTCCATTTATCAGAAACCTCTGCATGTAATTCTGCTGGTGATTTTAATATTACACAATCGGAATCCGTTCTATTTTTGGACTTAGAAGGAAATTTGAGGGATAATCTACCCGATTTAGGAGCTTTAAAAAGAATAAATTAAATTGATGTTAAAAACTCAATAGTATCTACATTATCTGCATAATCCCAAAGCTGTGGATTTTGGGTTTCTCCAAAATGAGTGTTCTTTTTTACTACATCTTCTTTAGACACTACACATTGTAACAAATCTGCATTTTCATCAATATAGTCCTTTACCTTCTCTAAATCGTCATAAAACTCATAAAACAACATAGACACAGGAGATTGTAAAGATTCATCTTCTTTCATTAGTAGAAATCCGTTTTCCACTAACTTATTATTTCCCATTAGGAATATTGATTTATTATAATCGTAATTATTCCCGTATTTCTTATGGTTAACAATATCTTGAAAAGGGAAAAACACTTCAAATAATTTATTTAAGTTATACCCTTTTGGTAAAAATACTTTTGATACATTCCTGCAACCCAATCCGAAATAAAGAAAAATATCTGAAGCAAGTCCTTTCATCTCTTTATCTGTTTCTTTTCCATTCAGCACCGCTACCGACCTCCTGTTCTTACGAATTATCCTTCTGATATTCTTAAAATAATACTCAAAATATTTTGATGAATTATCAGAACCAGTTGCAATTACTGCGTCAAATTTCTTTTCTTTTAAATTTTCAATATATTCTAGTTTGTTAGAGAAATTAGGATTTATTTCACAAAGTACTTCCCATAAATAAGGAAATAATATATTATCGTTTGAGGATAGTTTTACAACCGCCTTATTTCCGCTTACTATTACCGACAAAAAATCGTGAAAACCAACCAAAGGAATATTTCCCGCCATAACAAGTAGGACTCTTTTACCCTCTCCTGAATTTGATAAATTATAAGAAGTAATCCATGCGTTAAAATTATCTGAGCTTAATTGATTAGATAAAGATAATAAGGAGTTATTAATACTGTCCTCTGTAAACCAATTATTTCTAATCTCACACTCCTCAATTTTACTTTTTAATTTTCCTAATTCCTTTCCCATAAAAGCTGGTGATTCTTCTGAAAGTCCTGAAAGAAATTTTCCTAATTGTACAAAAGCATCTATTCGTTCTTCTAAGTTCATTTTATGTAATATCTTTGTACAAAAGTAATATTAGTTTACTTTTTATAGTTATTAATTAAAAATTATAATGAACAAATTCCTTTCTTTCATTTTTATCCTCTCTTCTATGTTTCTTTCTGCACAAAACATCTCCGATAAGGTGATAAAAGAATATGAAGACACTCTATTAGTATTATCAAATAATATTATGTATGGAGAGACTCTGGAAATAAGAGAGAAATCAAATATTGGTTTTATATCAGAGTTAAAGGAAGTAATGAAGTATAAAAAATCTTACGATTATCCTTTCAATGATCTAAAAACTATTAGCAGATTAAATCCTGAAGATAATTCCTTCCGCTTATTTAACTGGATTCTTCCTAAAGGAAATGGAACAAGTAAGTATTTTGCTTTTATTGTACTTCCAAATTCTGACAACGGATACAATCAGATAATTGAATTGAAACATACAGAAACTGATTTATTTAATTTTGAAACAACAATCTATAATAATGAAAATTGGTATGGATCTTTATACTACAAAATTATTTCTCCGAAAAAGAGAAACAATCAACACTATACCCTACTTGCATGGAATGGAAACAATCCAGAATCTATAATAAAGATAATTGATGTATTAGATATAAAAAATCAGAAAGTAACCTTGGGAAAAGACATATTTATAAAAGGAGAAGACACTACAAAAAGAATAGTGGTGGAGTACAATAGAAATACTTCTGCAAGTGTAAATTTTGATGAACACAAGAACCGAATTGTATTAGATCATCTAGTTCCGTTAAAAGAGAATCAAGAAGGATTCAATCAGTTTTATGTTCCAGACGGAAGTTATGATTGCTTTCTGTATAAAAACGGAGAATGGATATTTAAAGAAGATATTGACATCAGAACTAATAAATCTCTTCCTGAAATTGATAAAGATAAAAACGATAGAGGGCTTTTTAAGAAATAATGTTAAAACAAAGGTTTTCTGGTAAAATTGAGGTTGGATGTGATGAAGCGGGCAGAGGATGCTTAGCTGGTCCGGTTGTAGCCGCAGCTGTATTACTTCCTAAGCATTTCAATAATAAAACACTTAATGATTCTAAACAACTTAGTAAGAAGAAAAGAGAAATTCTTGAGAAAATAATAAAAGATGAAGCAATATCTTTCGGAATAGGAGTTGTATCTCCAAAGGAAATTGATAAAATAAATATACTAAACGCATCTTTTCTAGCAATGCACCGAGCTATAGATCAGATTTCTAACAAATACGAACTACTTTTAATTGATGGAAATCGATTTAATAAATATAAAAAAGTAGAACATAAATGCATTATAAAAGGAGATGCAAAATACATGAGTATTGCTGCTGCATCTGTTATTGCAAAAACCGCAAGAGATAAGATAATGAAAGATTTATCGGAGGAATTTCCTCAATATTCTTGGGAAACTAACCAAGGATACCCAACAAAAAAGCACAGAGAATCAATAAAAAAATTCGGTGCTAACAAATACCATAGGAAAAGTTTCCGTTTACTAACAAATCAGATAGAGCTATTTTAATAATTTTGTTTCAAACTTATTTATTGTGTTTATGAATAAAAGAATCAGAAATATTGGAGTAATAATAGTGTGTTTAACTGTTATTATATACTGGGTTTATAAAGGAGCTTATAATGATGTAGAAAACACAAATCCTAACAATAATACAGAAAACACTGCTAATCTAATGTTTAGAATTCTAGAAAAAGATATACCTCTTCAGGATCTAAACTCAATGATAGGCGACTCTACTATAAAATATGATAATGACTCCACAAGTTTCATAAACATCTTAAGACATCAGGAAAAGATAGATGTTAGTATTGATAAAATTGCTCCACTTTCTACTTCAGAATTTTTAAGTATGTCGTACAAAAAAATTACTTTCAATAATTATAAAACTTATCTGAAAAACAACAATAATTTTAACAATTGGGATTCCATATACAAAATGTTAAATTCTGATTATAATTTTAACCTATCTGAACTAGCGAACTATATTAAAGAAGTAGGGTTTTTCACAACCAACAATACTACTTATTATTATCTGAAAACTAACGAACCACATAATGTATCCAGCATCTTAAATCATATAAATGATTCTACCGAAACATATATTACTGAGAAAAGAAATTATTACAAAACAAATTTAGACAACCTATTTCAACTACTTGCAGACAAGTTATTTACAGAAAACAATAACTATTATTTATCTACTAGTGATTATTTTATTTTTTCGTCAGACACAACACAATTATATGACCTATATCTTAGTTTGGACACAGGAAATATCTTAGAAAATAATCCTGTATACTCAGACTACAAAAGATACCAGTCTGCAAAGTATGGACTACATTATTATTCAGATATTACTTCATCAGAAGACAGTAACAACACAATTATATCGTATCAATTAAGAGATGAAAACACCATGGTTAGTACTCATCTCAAAATATTAAAATTTGAAAAGAAACAAGACATACCTATTGATTCTATTTTGATTGACACAATAACAACAGATACTCTTACACAAAATATACTTGTAAATTCTCTTTTAAAAGACACAACAATAACAGATACACTTACACAAAAAGAATTAGGAGAAATAAGATATACTCTTGTTAAAGGCGAGACATTCCGGAAAGCCAGCTTAAAACTAAAATTAAAACTAGAAAAAAACAACTATGATTACAACAAGGTAAAAACAGATCATGTGTTTTTTGTAACAGATAATGGAACTACAAAACTAAATTGGAACACTGCGATAAAAAGGTATTTGGATAAAAAACAACCAAAAGAAGGAGACTACTTTTTTATGAAAAAGTTTTTTTATTAAGCATAATCCTCTCTACTTTATCAAATACGTTAAACTAAAAGTTGCTCTTATATTCTTGTTTTTTATCTCTTCAAGAGTATATATAAATCCTGCATTAATTAGTATTCTTTTGTTTTTCTTGTCCAAAACATACGTAAGCTTTGGGTTTATCCCTACATCTAATTTATGTTTGTAATTATTAGTGTACCCATGATAAATCCCATTTACTGACATAGCAGCATAAAACTTATCAAACAAATGCTTCCCTCCTCCAACAGATACTCCACTAAACACAAAAGAAGAGCTTATATCTGTACTAATAAAATACTTATCCATTTGCATATAATTTAATCCTATCCCATAAGCAAAAGGAAATCCATAATTATGAGTGACAAACAAATGCTTTTCTCTTAGAGATTCGTCTTTTTCTTCTTGGTCAAATTCTTGTAAGTTATATCTTTCTATAATAGAAATTAATTTCTCCGCATATGTTGGTGAGGTAGCATAACCCGCCTTTTTTAATCCTTTAGCCCATCCTTTATAATCGGTTATTTCCAATTCAAATAAAGAGGAATATCTACTATGTGTAGTTAAAAATTCAGAATGATCTCTGTACGATTGTTGTACCTTTTTATACTTTCTGAAACATTCGTTCTCTTTATCATCATCTGCATATATCTCCTCTCCTTCCCAATCATGGCATTTTATTCCAAAATGGTTTTTCCCCTCAGTTGCTAGGTAACTTTCTCCATTTCCGCTTTCTAATATTCCTTGAGATAACGTAATAGATGCTGGTATTCCAAATTCTTTCATTTCACTTACAGCTAATTCAGAATATTGCTTTATATATAATTCTGATTTGCTTTGAGAAGAAACAGAATAGAGGCAGAAAAAAGAAACTAAAAAACAGAAAACTTTCATTTCACTAAAATATATAATTATCATAAATTGTATACATTTGGAAAATCTAAATTATAAACATTCTGCAATGAAAAGAAAACATTTCCTTAAATCTGTAATCGGAGCTTCTGCCTTTTTAGGAATTCCATTTAACAGTTTTTCTAGTGAAGAAGATTCTGTTCAAGAACTAATAAACAACACTAAAAAAGATGTTGACGGAAGTATGTTTGGGTTTTCCTGCTCCCCTATTAAAAAAGTAAGAGTCGGTATTATTGGAATGGGAAACAGAGGGAATACTCTTTTAGAAATGTTCCAATATTTACATGAAAATAATCATGCTGAAATTATTGCAATATCCGACATCACAGAGAAGAAAGTAAATTCTGCTTCGGAAAAATTATCTGTTTGGCAAAAAAAGAAAGCAAATCTATATTATAAAACTCAAAACGATTGGAAAAAACTTTGCCAAAGAAATGATGTTGATTTGGTAATAATTGCTACTCCTTGGGATTTACATACTCCAATGGCACTCTACGCTATGGAAAACGGAAAACATGTTGGAAGTGAAGTGCCTATTTCATCTACAATTGAAGATTGTTGGAGCTTGATACAAACTGCCGAGCGTACTAAAAAACATTGTTTAATGATGGAAAACTGCAATTACAATGAAGAAGAACTTTGGATTCTGAATATGATCCAAGAAGATGTTTTCGGAGACATCACACATACCGAAGGAGCTTACTTGCATGATTTGAGAGCTCTACTGCTTCACGATACTTATTATGAAGGACAATGGAGATTACACGAACATGCTGAAAGAAATGGTAATTTTTATACAACTCACGGATTAGGTCCGATTTCCTTTTACTTAAATATTGGTAGAGGAGATACATTTTCTCATCTTACATCAATGAGTAGTAGAGAATTGAATTTGAGTAGTGCAGCAAAACAAGCTAATCATCCTATTCAATCTTATAAATGTGGAGATATGAACAACACTCTAATTAAAACAGAAAAAGGGAAAACAATTCTTTTACAATTTGATGTTCATACCGGAAGGCCTTACTCTAGAATCAATAAAGTAGTTGGCACAAAAGCTGTGCACGACGGATACCCAAGTAGATTATATATTGAAGGAGAAAAACCAGAATATTGGGGACACAATTGGTTGAAGGAAGAAGAATATAAAAAATACAGAAGTAAATACCAACATCCAATAATAAACAAACTAAAAAAAATAAGTAAAGGATTCAAACAAGGGCATGGAGGCATGGATTTTGTAATGATTTACCGATTGGTAAGATGCCTTAATTTAGGACTACCACTAGATATAAATTTGTACGATAGTGTAATGTGGAGTTCTATCACTCCACTTTCCGAACTTTCTGTTGCTACTAATAGTCAATCAATAAAAATTCCTGACTTTACAGCAGGAACTTGGAAAGACAACAGTAAGTTAGAGATTATGAGGAAGATTTAACCCAAACCTTTTATTAAAACCAATATTTCCCTGTAATCCTCCTGTATGAATTGCTAATATTTCACTTCCTTTTGCAAAGTAATCTTTAGCTACTAAATCCAAAATACCCATCATCATTTTTCCGGTATAGACAGCATCCAAAGGAATATTTTGTATATTGTAAAAATCCATAATAAAATGGATTAAACCCTCCGATATTTTAGCATATCCACCAAAATGATAATCTGAAAAAAGTTTCCAATTCTCTTTGTTTGTCCATTCAGATATATCCTTTTCTAAATCTTCACCACCTTTTATAGCAGGAAATCCTAAAACCTTCTGATTGTCGCAAGATGAATTAATAATTCCTGAAATAGTTCCCCCTGTACCTATTGCAGTGCAAATAAAATCTTGAGTGTCATTTCTATCTAAGATTTCCTGAGCACCTTTTACAGCAAGTTCATTTGTCCCTCCTTCTGGAACTAAATAAAAATTACCGAATTTTTCTCTTAATTTATCTATAAAATCATCTGTGTATTTTTTTCTATAATCACTCCTACTCACATAATGTGTTGACATTCCTTGTTTTTTGGCAAAATCTAAAGTGTCATTTAATGGTAAAGTTTCCTCCCCACTAATTATTCCTATACTTTTGAATCCTTTTTCCTTTGCAGCAAAAGATGTTGCTGATATATGATTAGAATAAGCACCACCAAAAGTTAAAACAGTATTTGTATTTTGTTTTTTTGCTTCTAGTAAATTATATTTCAATTTATACCATTTATTACCTGATATAAAAGTATGAATCAAATCTATTCTCTTTATAAAAAGTTTTATTTCCTTCTCTTTTAAAATAGGATGGGATATTTCTTTAGTTTTGATTTTCATTCACGCAAATATCGTAAATTTGCAAGTATATGAAAGAGTTCTCTAACATACAAAATCTAGAAAAAGATGAATATTATTATTCCAAAGAAGGGTATGTAGTTTTTACTGAAAAATACCATTTAAATAGAGGTTACTGTTGCGAAAACAACTGCAAACATTGTCCATATAAGAAAGAAGATAAAAAGAAATGATTAATATAAAAAAATCTATTTTACAAGGTATCCCTACACAGTTACCTCAAAAAAAAGAGTTCGACACTTCTGTTAGTCACGCTCCAAAAAGAAAGGATATACTGACAACTCAGCAAAAGAAACTTGCAATAAAAAACGCACTACGATATTACCCTAAAAACTTACATTCTCAACTTGCACAAGAATTTGCAGATGAACTGAAAAAATATGGTAGAATTTATATGTACCGATATAGACCAGATTATGAAATAAAATCTCGTCATTTTGAAGAATTCCCTCATAAAAGCAAGCAAGCTGCTGGAATAATGATGATGTTATCCAACAACTTAGACTATGATATTGCTCAGTATCCTCACGAGTTAATTACATATGGTGGAAATGGTGCCGTTTTCCAAAATTGGGCACAATACCTACTTTGTATGCAATACCTAGCAGAAATGACAGATAAACAAACTTTAGTTTTATATTCCGGTCATCCAATGGGATTATTTCCATCACATAAAGATGCCCCAAGAGTTGTAGTGACAAATGGAATGATGATTCCAAACTACTCAAAACCAGAAGACTTAGAAAAATTTAATGCACTTGGAGTTACTCAATACGGACAAATGACTGCTGGTAGTTTTATGTATATAGGTCCTCAAGGTATTGTTCATGGAACTACTATTACAATTCTAAATGCTTCGAGAAAAATTGATTCTTCTGCAATAGATATGAGTGGTAAAATATTTGTTACTTCAGGTTTAGGAGGAATGAGTGGAGCTCAAGCAAAAGCAGGAGTTATAGCTAAAGGAATTTGTATAGTAGCAGAAATAAATCTAGAAGCAACTTCTAAAAGACACAAACAAGGTTGGGTAGATGAAGTATATAAAGACTTAGATAAATTAATTGATAGAGCCATACAAGCCAGAGAAAACAAAGAAGCTGTATCTATTGCTTATGATGGAAACATTGTTGACCTTTGGGAAAGGTTGGTAGAAAGAAACATAGATATTGAATTAGGCTCCGACCAAACTTCCTTACACAACCCATGGGCAGGTGGATACTACCCTGTTGGGGTGAGTTTTGAAGATGCAAACAATATGATGACTAATAATCCTGAACAATTCAAAAAAGAAGTACAAAGAACATTGGTTCGTCATACAAATGCAATAAACACCCTTACAGAAAGAGGTATGTACTTTTTTGATTATGGAAATGCATTCTTGTTAGAAGCAAGCCGTGCAGGGGCAGATATACTAAACGAAAAGGGAGGATTTAAATATTCTTCTTATGTACAAGATATTATGGGGCCAATGTGTTTCGATTATGGTTTCGGTCCGTTCCGTTGGGTATGTTCTTCAAATTCCTTAACAGATTTGAAAATTACAGATAGAATTGCAACTGAAGTTTTAGAAAATATCATGTCAACTTCCCCTGAAGAGATAAAATTACAAATGAACGATAATATAAACTGGATAAAAGCTGCCGGAGAGAATAAATTGGTAGTTGGATCTGAAGCTAGAATACTTTATGCAGATGCTGAAGGAAGAATGAAAATAGCAGAAGCATTTAACAATGCAGTTAATAGTGGAGAACTTTCTGCACCCGTAATTTTAGGAAGAGATCATCATGATGTTAGTGGCACAGATTCTCCATACAGAGAGACTTCAAATATTTATGATGGATCCCAATTTACTGCTGATATGGCAATACAAAATGTTATTGGAGATAGTTTTAGAGGAGCTACATGGGTTTCAATCCATAATGGTGGTGGTGTTGGTTGGGGTGAAGTTATAAATGGTGGTTTTGGCATGATGTTAGATGGTAGTAAAGATTCAGATAGAAAATTAAAGTCTATGCTTTTTTGGGATGTAAATAACGGAATAAGCAGAAGAAGCTGGGCTAGAAACAAAGAAGCTAATTTTGCTATAAGAAGAGCTATGGAAATGGAACCTAACTTAAAAGTAAGTATACCCAGCCTTGCAGATGATGAACTAATTAATTCTCTAAATCTGTAAATATGGATCCTCAAGTAAATCCTTCTATCTTTAAGTTTCTAAACAAAATAAGAGACAACAATAACAGAGAGTGGTTTGCTAAAAATAAAGATTATTATTTAGAGGAAGAAGAGAAAATAAAATCCTTTTTCACCTCTGTTTTTCAAGAACTTTCAACTAAAGACGATTTGGAGGGAATGAAAGTTTACAGAATTTACCGAGATATTCGTTTCTCGAAAGATAAATCACCTTATAAAACATACAGAAGTTGTGGTTACAAAAGAGCAACTAAATCCCTTAGAGGAGGATATCATTTAGAAATAACTCCTGATGGTTCATTTTTGGCAGTTGGTTTTTGGCAACCAAATAAAGAGGATTTACTCAGAATACGAAAAGAGTTTGAATTGGATGGAGAAACTATTACTGAGATTTTAAACACAAAAGATATTAAAGAAACATTTGGAGGGTTTTACAAGAGACATTCACTAAAAAAAGCCCCAAAAGGATTTAACAAGAACCATCCAAATATTACATTAATAAATAAGAAGGACTTCATACTACTAAGGAAATTTAAAAATAAAGAGGTTATAGATAAAAAATTTTATAAAACAGTGTTACATTCATTTCAGGTAATACGACCTTTTTTTGATTATATGAGCAGTATACTCACCACAAATCTAAATGGAGAATCATTAATAGATAATTAATTTTATAATCTGAATAAACAATATATCTACACTAAAATAATAAACCCTATTTTTACAAAAAATAAAACTTATGAAAAATATATTACTATCATTATTTTGTACAACCACCCTGTTATCCGTTGCTCAAGTACAAATAAATACTACTGGGAACTTTAATGACCCATCTTATTTAATTGACAATGTACTTATTGGGAATGGTGTACTAACATCAAATCATAGCTATATAGGAGATTCTTCTCAGATTGGATTCTTTAAAGATCCAATGGGATTAATTGGTATTGATAGTGGATTTGTTTTGTCAACTGGTGGTGTAGATTCTATCGGAAATACTGGATCAGACACTCTTCCTTGGTGGGATTATATTTATGATTCTGCATGGAATATTATTGACTCAACTCCAGCATTAGACACCTACTTTCTTTCAACATCATTGATGGGGAATTCAGATCCAGATTTACTAACAATTGCAAATTCTGTTCCAGGATTAATAGGACAAACTTTCTCAGTATCTTCTACAGGAGACGCTGCTATTCTGGAGTTTGATTTTGTACCATCTGCTGATACGGTTACATTCAACTATGTTTTTGCATCAGAAGAATATTTAACTTTTGTAAATTCCAACTATAATGATGTTTTTGCCTTTTTAATTTCTGGACCTGGAATAACCGGCCCATATGCCTCACCTCCCGCTTTTCCTGGTGGAGCTATTAACATTGCTGTTGTTCCAAACTCAAATCCATCTTTACCAATTACCATTTCTACTGTTAATAACACTCTTAATAGTCAATATTACAACCATGATAGTGCAGCTACAGTATCTGCTTTTAATGGATATACAGATGTATTTACAGCCTCAGCTGCTGTTATTCCTTGTAATGTTTACCACATAAAATTAGCTATTGCAGATGGTAGTGATGACTCACATGATTCTGGAGTATTCTTTGAAGCGGGAAGTTTTGATGCTACTGAACCAGGCGCACTTACAGTAAATACAGTTACAACAAATGTAGAATGTTTTGGAGATTCAAATGGAACAGCTGCTGCTTGTATTAGTGGAGGGGTAGCTCCGTATGTTACTAATTGGTTTGGAGTAAACCCTAATAATTTAAATGCAGGAACATATAATGTTAGTATCACAGATGCACAAGGAACTTTTGGAACTACCTCTTTTACAATCTTATCTCCATCACAGATAATAGTATCAGTTACCCAAAATGGAAATCAACTTCAATCAACAGTTATTGGAGGAACTCCAGGATATTCGTATAACTGGACATTAGCTGGTCTTTCTGTAGGTACAACAGCAAATTTTATCCCAACACAAATTGGATCTTATATTCTCACTATAACTGATACAAATGGATGTGTAGCAAGTTCTAATCCAGTGAACATAACAATTACACCAACTTGGGATTGTGACGTACAGGGGAATTGTGTTGATCCAGGAACAGGAAACGGAATATACCCTACTCAAGCTGCTTGTATTGCTGTTTGTGAAGTAACTGCAATAGAAGAACAGAATTATAACAAAAAACTTCTTAAAATAACAGACATACTAGGAAGAGAAGTTAACGAAAAACGAAACACCACACTATTCTACATATACAATGACGGAACAGTAGAAAAGAAGATAATTATTGAGTAATCTTAAATGATATTTTAAGATCTAGACTATTTAGCAAGGAATCTTCACAACTTCCCTTCTAATTTTGCATTTATAATAATATGTTCTATTAACATGTCCTCCCTATTATTTACAGGGTCATATTCTTGTTTTAGGTTATTGTCGTACATTTTAGCCGTAGTTTGCCAAAAGAAAGCATTTACAGACCCCCTGTACTCTTTTAATAATTTATAAGTAGAGATATTTGTTTCTCTATAAATTAACTTCACTAATATATTTCCTTCTGTCCTAGTAAGTTTTTTCATCTTCTCTCCTAATTCCTCTTTCAGAAAAGACGATACTTTTTTAGTATGTTGTTTCTTTTTTCTTCTTCTCTTTATTTCTGAAAGTTCCTCTTCAATTTCCTTCAGTTTATTCTTTGTGTAAATAGCGTACGGATAAACTTTCAAAACTTTTCTTTTTAGTCTATTATACCTTACTTTCTCCTTTGCATCCTTAAATGTAATAATTTCTATAACAGGAATATCTGAAAGTAAAATAGTATCTCCTTCTTCTATTACATAATCTTTTAGTGTTAGCTTCTGAGAATAAGAAACAGAGGAAATTACAAAGAATAGAATTAGTATTTTATTTTGTTTTATCATTACTTATGACAAACTCTTTTCTTATAACAATATTGTTTGTTACAATCTCTGTTATATATACTCCTGTACTAAAATTTGAGATATTAATTTTCTTTGTTTTGGAGTTTATGGTCTCAGAAAAAACTACTCTTGATTGAATGTCAAAAATTCTAATTTCATCTATATTATTAACACTTTCAATATTAATATATTCAGATGTAGGATTTGGAAAAACATTTATTATCTGACTATTTTCCTCAATAGATTGAGGAGTCATAAATACTGCTGTAGCCTCCGCATACTCTGAATTACAATTTTCCATCATCTTTATATTATAGAAGAAATAATGATATTCAGGATCTCCCCAAGGAGAATTGTGTCCTGTAACGCTTGCTAGGTTACCTATCGGATAAGGATAAGAAGCTCCTGAACTATTTCTATATAAATCAGAATTTCCGGTAGAGATTCCTAATTCTAAATCATTCATAGATGGAACATTAAAGTCTACATTCAAAGTATTAAGTCCTAACTGAACCGTAATTGTAGTATCTTCCAAAACTTGAGAGTTATCATCTCTTAACTCAAAGGTTATTGACTGTGATGTTCCAGCATATACATCAAAAGAAATCAATTTAGAAGGAGTATAACAATCAATGAACAGATGTCTATCATTATTGTAATATCCTCCTCCACCAATGGTATTATCTAAGGGACCACCAAATACTGTAGGTCCTCCAAAGTCTTTAGCGTAATAAGTAGTGTTCTGAGTTAAAATTGGAGTAGTAAAGTTTGCTCCGGAATATAAAGAAGAACTTCCTAAAGTATCTGCATACCATTTTACATTATTTGAAGGACTACTTAGAATAAATGAAGATGGGTTTACATAAGATGTATCGTTATAGGTTATAGGAGCAGGATTATAACTTACAGTCATAATATTTTGGTAAAAAACAGTATCTGCACCCAGATTATTTGAAATTATTAATTGTACTGAATAACTTCCACTACCTTGATAAGTATGAGTAGGGTTTTGTGAATTTGAAGTGTTTCCATCTCCGAAATCCCAACTCCAATTATTTGGTTGGTTCTGACTCAAATCAAAAAATGTAATTTCCCCTGAACAAGATGATAATGATGAAACATAAAAGTCTGCAATTGGTGGAGCAACACATCCATTATTAGTTGGTTGTGAATTTACAGCTACAGCTCTCCTCCCCTTTTTTCCATTTACTTTTGCGCAAACTGAGAACCAGCTATCCGTAACTGAAGAATTCGGATTTAGAAAGAATGCATTTGTATTTGTATTTGTAGTCATTGAATCCATATAAACATTACCTAGCATGCTCACTTCATAAGACGAGGCACCGCTAACTGTGTTCCAGGAAACATACACAGAATCTGGACAAATCCAATCTACAATAATATTTTGTGGCACTCCAACAATTGTAAAGTTTTCATCACTTTCATCAGTAAAATTTCCTCTGGTAATTTTAACTTTTGCTAGCTCAGTGATTGTATTTGGGACATTCCAACTATAGTGCCTGTCATCCGCATTTACATTAGTTGTAATAGTATTCCAAATACTACCTCCATCAGTAGAATATTCTAAAGTAAATGAAGTATTTCCTTCAGAGGCATCCCATCTTAATATTTCTGTTTCACCAGGAACAAACCCTTCACCTCCAATAGGATAGGTTAGTTCAATATCATCAGTAATAAATTCGTATGTAACTGAATATTTTTGAGGTCCGTATGGGATACTAAATCCATTAATGTTTAAAGTATAGTTACCTTGAATAGGATTAACAATAACAATTTGCTCCATATTATTTATATTATCTATACCAGGAACCGCAACAGAATTAAGTGCCGATTGATTTGGAGTTGGATCTAGAACTAATGGATTGTAATTTACTCCAAGAGGTAAATAATCTAAAGAAGAATTAATATCATTCACAAGGGCAATTAGAGAGGATGTATTAGCTTCTTTATCGTGCCAATAAGTCATTATTTTTACTTGTGAAACTCCATTTGGAATATCAATTATATGTGAATTTACAGAACCATGAATAATAGAATCTGTAAGATAATTTCCATTTTCTAAAAGTTTCACAGCGCGATATGCATTTACCTCTCCCCAACCATGTTTAAAATCTGGTCCTTGGTTTCCTATATCATCTGCAGAATTAAGCAAGATACATTTCATTAAATCAGAAGGTGGATTAACTCCTCCGTTTAAATCTTTATAAGCCTGATATAATTGTGCCATAACACCTGCTATACCAGGGCATGACATAGAAGTACCCGTTTTATTACCATAACTATATGATGGTATGGTTGACCAAACAGAAGTTCCTTTTGCAGCGATATCAGGTTTTATTCTTCCATCTGCTGCGGGACCTCTACTAGAAGAAGAAGCAAGATCTCCAATTCCATTTAAGTTTGCAACTGCAATTACATTTTTAGCTTGTTTATGTCCTCCAGTTACATTTCCCCAATTACTTCCCGCTCCATAACCACAATCAGAATTACCATCATTTCCGGCAGAAAAAACATGAGATAATGAAGGATATAGTACTATTTGCTCATCTAAATCTTGAGATAGTGAAGTATATCCTGCATTACATCCATTTGAATAGGATTTTGAGGTAATAATTACATCATTATTCTGATAGATTGTAGGCACATCATAATAATTATTATTGGATGAAGAGTATACATACAAAAATGCTCCATTTGCCATTCCTGCAGCTTGTGGATCAATATTCCCTGCTCCCATAATAGTTCCTGCCACATGATCTCCATGATCATTAGAATTTGAAGTGCTACAACCTGAACAATTAGATTGATCTACCCTACCATTATAATCTACATGAGGACCAATAACTCCATCATCTTGCATCATAATATTTATACCACTACCATCATAATGACGACCAGTAGAGAAATTAGTATTTATTACATTCGACCTATGTAATGTTCTTCCCTCATTATTCTCTTTTTCTGATGGAGGGTCAATTGCTTCAATATAAGAAACATAATTTAGTTCTGAAAACAAATTTAAATTACTAGGAATAATAGATATTGTAACCGAATTAGAAAATTCATTTAAATCTTCTATTGATTCAGATAAAACTCTAATCTCTTCTAACACATCAGGAATTATCACATCTTTAAAAAGTAGTAACTTTATATAAAGTTTATTATTTTTCAAAGCCCATTTAGGAAAATTATTACTCTGAATTTTATAATCAATTTTATATTCTGATTTTATTTTGACAACTGAAATTATATTGTATTTTTTAAGTTGATTTTCAGATATATTTTGACTAAAACTTACAACATAAATATTTTTAGGTAAATAATACAAAAACTCCACTCCTAACTTTTGTAACTCATTCTTTTGTTTTTGGTTAGGAATTTGATTAAAGAATAACATTCGATAGTTGTCATTATCTGAAATATTTAAATCAAAATAATAATCTGTTTTAAAAGTTCCTGATTTTAATACAATTCTATTTTCCTGAGAAAAAGAGGAAATAGAATAACATATAATAAATAATAAGAAAACTAATTTTTTCATTGTATTTTAATTTTTACAAATATAGATACATTCTAAATGAATACCTAATAAAAAACTAATTGTGACAATATTACTTTTTCATAGTAAAGAATGTATTTTTGTAGTATGATTAAAGATTTACAAATACAAGTATCACCAGAAGAAGCTTCTAAAAGAGCATTACTATTAAATATAGTTGCAAAAAAGTTGCAAATAGAAGAAGTTGAAATAACTCATCTAGAAATATTAAAACGATCAACAGATGCTAGACAGAAAATAGTGAAAATCAATCTAAAGCTAAGAGTTTGTGTATCAGAAAAACATGTAAAAGAAAAAGAAAATCTTCCTGCATACAAAGATGCAAACGGAAAAGAAGAAATTATAATTATTGGAGCTGGACCGGCTGGACTTTTTGCTGCTTTAAAACTATTAGAGAAAGGTAAAAAACCAATTGTAATTGAAAGAGGGAAATCAGTTCAAGAAAGACGAAAAGATATAGCAAAACTAACAAAAGAACATATTGTAAATAAGGATTCTAACTACTGTTTTGGTGAAGGAGGTGCAGGAACTTTCTCAGATGGGAAACTTTATACCAGAAGTAAGAAAAGAGGTGATGTAAACAAGGTATTAGATGTACTTATTATGCATGGAGCTACACCAGAAATAAGAGTAGATGCTCATCCTCATATTGGAACAAACAAACTTCCACAAATTATTCAGAAAATCAGAGAGACAATTTTGGAGTACGGAGGAGAGATTTTGTTCAATTCTCGCGTGACCGATATTATTTTAAAAAATAATAAAGTAGATGGAGTAAAACTACTTTCAGATAATACAATAAACTCAAATAAAGTAATATTAGCTACAGGGCATTCGGCAAGAGATATTTTTGAACTACTTTATAAAAAAGAAATAGAAATACAGGTAAAAGAATTTGCAATTGGTGTTAGAGTAGAACACACACAAGAATTAATAGATCAGATACAATATAAATGTGAAGATAGAGGAGAATATTTACCTCCTGCACCCTATTCGCTTGCAAAACAAGTAAATGGCAGAGGAGTTTATTCTTTTTGTATGTGTCCTGGTGGAATCATAGCTCCTTGTGCTACTAGTCCTGGAGAGGTAGTAACCAATGGATGGTCTCCCTCCAGAAGAGATTTTAAAACTTCTAACTCAGGGATTGTAGTTGAATTAAAGTTAGAAGATTTTGTAAAATATAAAGAATTTGGACCATTAGCTGGAATTCAATTTCAAAAAGAAATAGAACAAAAAGCATGGAAATTGGCAGGAGAAACTCAAAAAGTTCCAGCACAAAGATTGGTTGATTTTACCAACAACAAACAATCTACAGACATACCAGAAACCTCATATTTTCCTGGAACTACTTCAACTAAATTATCAGAAGTATTACCTGATTTTATTAATAAAAATTTACAAGAAGGGTTTAAACAATTCGGTAAACAAATGAAGGGATATTTAACCAATGAAGCGGTAATACACGCTCCAGAAAGCAGAACCTCCTCTCCTGTTCGTATTCCTAGAGATAAAAACACCTTCCAACACCCTCAGATTGAAGGACTCTTTCCATGTGGAGAAGGAGCAGGGTATGCTGGAGGTATTATTTCAGCAGCTATTGATGGAGAGAAATGTGCAGAAAAATGTTAGTTTTGTAGAAATTGAAACAATAATTTCCGTTTAAAAGATAAAACCAATCAACTATGAAAAAATTACTGTTACTATTACTAATTCCCTTGTCTTCTTTCAGTCAATATACGTCTATACCAGATGTAAATTTTGAACAGGCTCTAATAAACTCTGGTTATGACTTTCTGATTGACGGTTTTGTTGAAACCTCTGCTATTGATACAGTAACAGAACTTATGATTAATAATAATAACATCTCTGACTTGACAGGAGTTGAAAGTTTTATTGCTCTACAATCTTTATTTTGTTACGACAATAATTTAACCACATTAAACCTAGTAAACAATACACAACTTTTCGAAGTAACTTGTTCCAACAACAACCTTACATCTATAGATTTAAGAAACGGAAACAATAGTGGATTGTGGTATTTTATGTCAATCAACAACCCTAGTTTAACTTGTATTGATGTTGATGATGTCGCTTATTGTGAATATAACTTTGCTGTAGACAGTTGGACATCATTTAATAACAATTGTTTTCCCACTAATATAAGTGGAGTTACTAATAACAAAAAACTAATTAGAGTTATTGATATTCATGGAAGAGCAATAAACCCAAAACCAAATATTCCTTTAATTTACATCTACTCAGATGGAAGTAGAGAAAAGAGAATATTCATACAGTAAATACAGAAAATAATAATCTTTATTCTATTGTTACTCTCTTCTCAACTCTACCATCTTGATAAATATTGAGGTATGGCATGTTTTTTTGTAGTTTGCATCTCTTTCCTTGAAAATCAGTAGTACTAATCACTATTGAATTAGAAGATGTGGTAGGAAGATTAAGATTGTTGATATTAGATAAATCTAACTCTTTATAGACAATAGAATACCCAGAGTTATATTGGTAAACAAAATAGAACTTACCATTAGAATATTCAATATCTGGAAATTTTTTGTGTCCTATCATAGAATTTGACATTTCAATAGATCCTCCAATATTATTAGTTCCATCTATAGTGTAAGATAAATAACAAGCATTATTCATATTTCTATTATCGTGCCATACAATTCCTAATATATTTCCCTCTCCAGCAACCTCAACCTGATCTTGCAATCCCGACCCTATCTCATCAATTGTTCTATAATAATTCTTTTGTAGATTATTTGAGTTCACATTTGAATAATACACTTGATTTACTCCAGTAGCTCCACTTCTACTTGCCACTAAAATAGAATCACCATTTAACACTCCATTTGGAGATGATGTTGGGCAAGCATTAATAGTCCAATTCAAATCATCTAAATCTTGTGTAGCAGTAAATGAAATTCCACCATCAGTAGATTTTGAAATGTAAGTATTTCTTACATTAACTTCATTGTTTCTGAAAAGTAAATAAACATTATTCCCCTTAGTAACAATAGTTGATTTACAACAGTCACAAGGTTCTCCAGGAGCTAATTCTGAAGCATTTACTTCATTATCAAAAGTAGATCCAAAATCCATAGAAATATTTACTATTTGTTCAAAGTCTGTATCATTATGAGTACATTTCATGTAACTTACAATAGGATTTCCATCATCTTTTACCTCAATATTTGGCATGTAATATTGAAAATTATTATCATTTGGAGAAACCCTTATCGTATCTGAAAAAGTAAGTCCTCCATCAAAAGATTTCTTAATCATGATAGAGTTATTTGCTATCCCACAAATAAAAGTAATATAAACAGTATCTCCTTTTGCCGCAATTTCCGGACCTATAAAACCAATAGGTTCCAAATCAGAACCAACTATATCAACAGGAGGAGTAAAAATACCTTGTGGAATTTGTCTACTAATCTTTATGGTTTGATTAGACACCTCATTAAACCAGATAATAATAGGCATGTCGTTTGCCATTAAAGCCATTCTTGGTCTTCCGTAACCAGTAAAATGATTTGAAATTTCAACTTCAGGGCTGAATATAATTTGCGAAAATGAAAGCGTAGAAAGTAGTGTAGTAAAAATAAATAAGATTCGTTTCATAGTTGCATTTTTGCTAAAGGTAGTAAATTATTTTCTTCTTCTGTTTACTCCTTTATCTCCTCTGCTTTTTGGTTTCTTGTATTTTACTCTTCTCTCTTTCTTCCACTTATCTCTATCATTTATTTTCTTATTCTTTTCTTTCTTTTCATGAAAAGAAGGTCCGACCTCTACTTTTTTCACATTCCTGTAAAAATTCTTTCCATTTGATTTACGCTCTTCTTCGGTTAATTGTTGAGTTATTTCTACTTCTTCTGGTATTTCTGAAACTGGAATCTTATAATTCATTAAATCTTCAATAAATTCTTTGTATTTCTCCTCTTTATCAGTATAAAACAAAAGTGATTTTCCTTTTTCTTCTGCTCGTCCCGTTCTACCGATTCGATGCATATAGTTCTCAGGATAAATTGGAGTATCAAAATTTATAACATGAGAAATTTTATCTAAATCCATACCTCTAGCAATTATATCAGTTGCTATTAGTATTCTGCAAGTTCCCTCATCATACTTTTTAATAGATTTAAACCTGTAATTCTGACTTTTATTAGAATGAATAACCGCAATATCTGAAATAAAAAATTCTTCTAAATCTTCAAATAATCGGTCAGCAATTTTTTTGGATGACACGAAAACTAAAACCTTTTTCAATTCTTCCTTATTCCTTAAAATATGGACTAATAAATTTACTTTTGTATAATAGTTAGGTACTGAATATTTTATCTGAGAAATATTGTCAAGAGGAGTGCCACTTAGTGCTATTTGAACTCTTTTTGATCTACTAAAAAAAGAAGAAATTAGTTCATCAACTTCTTCCGTCATAGTAGCTGAAAACATTATATTTTGTCTTCTTTCTGGAAGAAGTTCAAATATATTTATAAGTTGAAAACGAAAACCTAAATCTAACATTACATCTACCTCATCAATCACTAATTTCTTTATTCCCTTAAGTTGTAAAGCTCTGCAGAGTGCTAAATCGTATAATCTTCCTGGGGTTGCAACCACAACATCTGCTCCATCTTGCAATTTTATTTTCTGAGTATTTATGTTTGTACCTCCATATACACCTACTATTCTACAACTAATATATTCAGTTAAACTTTCCATAGTTTCTACTACCTGAACTACTAATTCTCTGGTAGGAACTAAGATTAAAATTCTAGGATTCTTTTGATCTGAATAACTTAATTCTTGCAAAAGAGGCAAACAATACGCAATTGTTTTACCAGTACCTGTTTGTGCTATTCCAACTATATCCGTTCCACTAAGTATTTCAGAAAAAGTCTTTTCCTGAATTGGAGTTTGTTTTGTAAGCTCCAAATCAGAAACCGCATTTTGTAATTGCTTATTTAAGTTAATATCAGAAAAATGACTCATAGAAAATTATAATTAATGCAAAAGTAGGAATAAGATTAAGGTAAATCTTATTCAGCAACAATTTTCTGTTCCACTTCCCCATTATCAAATAGATAAAAAAGGATTTTATTCTTTTTAAAGGAGGTTTTTCTTCCTAAGACATCCGTTATTCTCAGGAGATTTTTATTTTCTTCTACACTATTAATATTTGTAGGAATATTAATAGTTAGAGTGTGTGTAATAGTATCTTGATTACAATTTGAATTTGTGGAAGCAGTTAATAACACTGTATAATTACCAGAATTAGCATAAATATGAAGGGGGTTTTCATCAATGGAAGTTATTCCGTCTCCAAAATCCCACAAAACACTTTCAAAATTAGAACTCAGATTATTAAAAGTAGCCGTATCATTATTAACATTAAAAGTAAAATCAGCATTAAATATGTTCCAATTAGATAAGCTATCTAAAACAGTATTAGAAGCGATAGTTTGTAAAGAAACTGCTGTAGCATGGCCTATTCCGATTGGCATATAAGTAGATCCGATTGGACTATTTTTAAATATTGTAGCATAAAAAGTACATGCAGCCAAATAACTACCATATATGCTAGGGTGACTATCATCTGAAGAATATAAATTTAAAGTACTATCCTGAGCAATAGATTCTTTCCAAGACATACCTACAGGTGAACAAGTAGCATTATGATTAAATGTCATGTCTAAATACGATTCTCTTAACCTTTGTTGCATACCTACATAGGTACAAATAGGAGGATAAAACTGACAGTTTTGCTGATCTCCATACTTTCTACCCCAAGTCATGAAAAATATTGGCTCTGTACAAATATTATTTGACTCAATGGAATCGATTAATATTTGTGCATAAGGAAACACATCATTACTTACTTGTGAAGGAGAAAAAGATGGCTCCTGACTCTGACATTGAATAATAACATTATCCCATTGTTGTTGGGATATTTTACTTAATGTTTGTGTATTAGTAGAATGCATCTGTAAAGTAGCTCCTCCTGGAGTATTTTGATCATAATTTAAGGTATCTCCAAAAGAAATAGCAATTTGTTTTACCATATCTGGTAAATCGTTTACATAAGTATAGGAATTTCCTAAAAATAGGACTTCTTTAGTTTGTTGTGAAAAAACAAATATTGGAGTAAGCGCAACAATACAGAATATTTTTTTCATTACTCAACTATTACTCGCTTCTGTACACTTCCATCATCATAAATGTAGAATAAAATAATATTCTTAGAAGGATCTGCTTCTCTACCTAATATATCTACTGTTTTCACAAGATTCTTATTAAATGGAATCTCAGTTATATTCGTAGTAGTATTAACACATGGAACCTCTACCTCAATATTATAATAGAAATAATAATAACCTGTAGATCCTGATGCGCTAGATCCTGTTATATTCATAATTGTTCCAATATTATAAGGATAAGTAGCTCCAGCGTCATTTCTGTATAAACCCGAATAATCAGAAGATATTCCTAATTCCATATCATTACCAATTGGAACATCAAAGTTCAACTCTAATTGTTGTTGACCTGCAGTAAGAAAATGAGTAGTATCATCAATAACAGATCCATTACTGTTTCTTAACTCAAATGTTATGCTATTTGCAAAGTCAGCATAAAAAACAGCTGACTTAATTATTAAATCAGTGGTAGCATCAAAAATCAAATGTTGATCGCCCATAAAATAACCACCACTTGAGAAAGTGTTGTTAGCCTCACCTCCAAATTCTAATGAAGTATTTGCAGAAGGATTGAAATTATTTGCAGAAGGATTCATACACCCTAAAATAGAAATGCTATTATCAATAAGTAAACTAGCGTCTAATAATGTTATTTGTCCGCTTACTAAATTAGCTTGCAACGTATCAGAAATATATCCTATCTTTGAAAAAACAACATCAAAAACGCCATCATCAGCATTTCCACTAGTATAATTACCAGATAAATCGGTAGTAGAGTTATTTGAAATTGATGTATTTAAGATAACTATATTAGCTCCACTAATATTTTGACCAGAAGTAACATCAGTAACAACACCTTGCAAATAACATCCTTGACTAAATCCTCTCTCAAAAACAAGTAATCTTCCATTACCATTAGAAGCAGAATTAATATCAGTAGAGATTATGAGACCAGATGGAAGAAATGGATATGTCCCCCAACATCCATCAAAACCATCACCACTACCAGAATAGGAGTCGTAATACGCTACCTGAATCAAATTATTAGGATATGTTGCATCGTGAACTATTGTTCCATCTCTATACCAGGAAGTTACTAAGAAATTACCATCAACATGTGTATTATGAGGTATAGAATTCGAACCAGGATTAGACTGTATTCTATCAACCTCCTGAATGTTGTTCATGTCTTCAACATTATAGGATCCAATATAAGAATCTGATTGCTCATCTGTAGTAAAGAGAAAATCACCATCATCTGAAATCCAAGCGTTATGTGTAAATTGATTTGGAGTTGGGTGATGCCCTAATGTTTGTGGATTTGTTTTATCAGAAACATCCACAGCATAAAATTCTCCTTCATAAATACATCCAGCCCACATAGTATCTCCTCTAGCCATACCATCATGTATATAGTAATCATCCCACTCTCCTAAATATGCAGGATTCATAGGATCTGTTGCAACATCTAAAAATATAGCTCCTCCATTACCAACATCCGCACCAAATATATAAGCTACGCCATTCTCGTCGATATAGATGTTATGAGCCGCATCGAAACTATTGGTATAATAAGTATAAGTTTGCCCAGTTAGATCAGTTAAATCAACAATAAGTAACCCTCCACCACCTTCTGTAGTAATATATGCATGATTCCCCCATGTTTTAATGTCTCTCCAAGTAGAATTAACTCCTGGAATAAAGAACGCTTCCGTAGGGTTCTGAGGAGAAGATAAATCGATTACAGAGAATCCTAGATTCAGTCCAACTAAAGCATATTCTATTCCAGTTGTTGGGTTTTTCCAACCCCAAATATCTGAACCTTCACTATCGTAAATCTCTCCATCCCAATTATAAGAACCAACCAAAGTAAGGTTATAACTACTTTGTGAGTTTGAAAAAAACGGGAAACAGATTAGTAAAACTAATATTCTTTTTATCATAACTTAATTTTAAGAGATTACAAAAGTACATAAATATATACAGAATAAATGAAATTTTGTTCCATTACAAATCAAGAGTAATTTGTTGAGCTCCTTCATCAGATACATTTGGGTTCTCAGATGAATTGTCTGTTCTTTCTTTCTCCTCAGTTTGAGTAATTTCCCCCACTTCTACATCTTTAATAATTAATGGTTCATTATGTTCATCTTTTATAGGTATTGTATCATTAGATTCAGAAACCTCTTCATACGGAAGAGAATCCAACCATTTTATTTCTTTTACTTTTTTATTAGACAATTTATTTCCAAGTGACTTCCATCCTTTGATAGAAATAAATTCTTCCAGATTTATCTTTTCTTTCTTTCTATCTTTTCCTTTTTGTTTTACAAAAACAACTTCTGCTATTGGTCTCCAATCTGTAGAAACAACTTCTAATATAGACCCCTTATGTTCTCCAATAAATGAATATTTTCCTTCAGGAATATCTTCTGTAACAAATCGTTTTACAAAATGAGATTGCTTATTTCCATCAAAATAAATTATAGATATTGGTTTTTTAAGGTTTAATTTCTCCAAAACAATCATATCTTCATCAAAATGGGTAGATAATTCTGCTCCTATTACTTGTATCTCTCCTTTCTGATTTATAGTAAGTAGTTTATCATCCGCCTGAAACTCTCCAAGTAGTTCACCTCTATCGTCTACATTTAATCGTTTTACGGTGGAATCGAACCAAATCTTACGAGCAGATAACGTAGAAACTCCTTCTGATTTTAATTCAACTTTCTTTATAGAGTTTTTAGATAATATATTCCCACCAGAAGATCTTCCTTTAATAACAATCTCAGAAAAGTCTGCATCAAATCTTAATTTTTTTAATTTCTGTAACGCTCTTAAATGTACTGTTACAACTTCTGCCTCTCCATTCGGGTTAGAAGTAAAATACAGCACCTTACTTTCTTTTTCAGTTTTACATAAACTATAATCTTTATTTCTGGTAACTCCAGTAACTGAGAATCTTTTTATATAATTAACACCTTTACCTCCATCTTTATAAATCATATTATAAACCGTACGATTATCCTTCTTTTTAAAAACTGCACAGTGAATAATATTTTTTCCCATAAACACTTTAGAATCTACCTTAGAAACCATAAATGTTCCATCCTTCTTAAAAGCAATAATATCATCAATATCAGAACAGTCACAAACATATTCGTCTTTTCTCATAGAAGTACCGACAAATCCTTCTTCCTTATTTACATATAATTTCTTGTTAGCCACAACAACTTTTGTAGCAACTATATTTTCAAAAGTTTTGATTTCAGTTTTTCTTTCTTTTCCTTTACCATATTTTGTTTTTAGCTCTTTAAAATAATTTATCGCATAATCAATAAGATTTGCTAAATTATATTTCACTTCTTTTATTTTACCCTCTAAATTAAGTAATTCTTCTTCAGCTTTATTTAAATCAAACTTGGTGATTCTCTTAATTTTTATCTCTGTAAGTTTTAGTACATCTTCATCAGTAATTTCTCTTAGAAGATGTTTTATGTGAGGTTTTAATCCTTTATGGATAGTAGAAATAACCAAATCCCACTGTTCTAATTCCTCAATTTGATGATAAATTCTATTTTCAATAAAAACTCTTTCTAAAGATGAAAAATGCCACTTCTCTTGTAATTCATGTAAATTAATTTCTAACTCTTGTTTTAATAATTCAAGAGTATGGTTTGTGGAAATCTTTAACATTTCAGAAACTCCAATAAATTGCGGAGTATCATTATCAATTACACAAGATAAAGGAGAGATAGAAAGTTCGCAATCAGTAAAACTATACAAAGCATCAATAGTTTTATCTGGAGAGATTCCCGTTGGCAATTCAATTGCAATTTCTACATTCTCAGAAGTATTATCTTCTACCTTCTTAATTTTTATTTTTCCTTTATCATTTGCTTTTAATATGGAATTAATTAGAGAGGTAGTAGTAGTTGAAAAAGGAATTTCTGTAATATGTAAAGTGTTTTTATCTATCTGAGATATTTTTGCTCTTACCCTAACCTTACCTCCTCTTTTTCCATCATTATAATCAGAAAAATCGGCCATTCCACCTGATTCGAAATCAGGTAAGATTCTTGGACTCTTACCTTTCAATACTTTTACAGACGCATCTATTAACTCCTTAAAATTATGAGGCATAATCTTAGTTGAGAGTCCTACAGCAATACCCTCAACTCCATGAGCTAATAAAAGTGGAAATTTAACAGGTAGAGTTACAGGTTCTTTTCCTCTACCATCATAAGAAGAAATCCAATTTGTAATTTTATTATTAAAAACTACATCCAGAGCAAATTTAGTAAGACGAACTTCAATATATCTTGGAGCAGCTGCTCTATCTCCAGTTGCAGTGTTCCCCCAGTTCCCTTGCATATCCAGAAGCAAGTTTTTGTTCCCAATCTGAACCATTGCGTCACCAATAGAAGCGTCTCCATGGGGATGATATTTCATAGTATGACCAATAACATTTGCTACTTTATGATACCTACCATCATCTAATTGCTTTAAAGAATGTAATATTCTTCTTTGCACTGGTTTTAATCCATCCTGAATATATGGAACCGAACGCTCTAATATAACATAAGATGCGTAGTCCAAGAACCAGTTTTTGTACATACCAGAAACATGAATTACATTTTCATGCTTTTCTATGTTATTTTCATCATCTTCTAACTCGTCTGACATCCGTTATTCTGAATTATTTTATTAAATATCTGTTCTAACTTTCTTTTTCTCTTTTTACCTACTAAAGTTAGTGGTATTCTGACTGCAGATTTCCTTCCACTAGATGATCTCATTTGTATTAATAATTTATCATTTATAGATAAAAAACTTCCAACAAAACGAAAATCAATTAGCATATCATTTGTCATTTCTATATTATAAACCTTTGAAACAAACCAAATAGATAGAATTCTTCTTGATTCTATTCTTAATGAAGAAGAATCAAATTTTATTTTATAATAGAAAATCCCATTATATATGACATAAAAAAATAAAAAAGATGCTATATAAATCAAATAGTTATTGTTAATTATAAATTTGTAAATGTCAGTATAATAAAAATAAACATGAAAGGTTAATGGAAGAATTAAACCAGAAAAAAATAGCACGATAACTAATAAAGTAAGTTTTATCGATTGTTTTTTATTATGTATTAAAAATTTCTCCATTTACAATTCTATTTCTTCTTCTACTCGTAAATTATCTATAATAAACTTTTGTCTATCCGGAGTGTTCTTACCCATAAAGAAAGTAAGAATCTCTTGTATTTTATTTTCTTTTCCAAGTATTACAGGTTCCAACCTTATGTCTTTTCCTATAAAATGTTTAAACTCATTTGGAGAAATCTCACCTAACCCCTTAAATCTAGTAATTTCAGGATTTTTACCTACCTTTTCCATTGCTATTTGTTTCTCCTCATCAGAATAACAATAATGAGTTTCCTTTTTATTACGAACTCTAAATAATGGAGTTTCCAGAACATAAACATGACCTTCTTTTACTAATTCAGGAAAAAACTGTAAAAAGAAAGTAATTAATAATAACCTGATATGCATTCCATCAACATCCGCATCTGTTGCAATTACAATTTTATTGTATCTGAGTTCATCTATACCTTGTTCTATATTTAATGCTGCTTGCAACAGATTAAATTCTTCGTTCTCATAAACAATTTTCTTTGAAAGACCGAAAGAATTTAAAGGTTTACCTCTTAATGAAAATACAGCCTGAGTTTTAATATCTCGAGTTTTTGTAATAGATCCTGATGCAGAATCTCCCTCTGTAATAAAAATAGTTGTTTCGTGTCTTTCTTCTTTTTTATGATCGTTATAATGAACACGACAATCTCTTAATTTTTTATTATGCAAATTTGCTTTTTTTGCTCTTTCTTTAGCAAGTTTCTTAACACCTGCCATTGCTTTTCTTTCGTATTCCGCTTGCTTTATTTTCTTTTCAATGATTTCTGCAACATCTGTGTTTCGGTGCAAATAATTATCTAGTTCTGTTTTCAAAAAATCATTAATAAAAGCACGAACAGAAATTCCATCAGGCTCCATCTCTATAGATCCTAGTTTTGTTTTGGTTTGAGACTCAAAAACTGGTTCTATTACCTTAATACTAATTGCGGTATTTATCGATTGTCTGACATCAGATGGATCGAAATTCTTGCCAAAATGCTCTCGGACAGTCTTTACAATCGCCTCACGATATGCAATTTGATGTGTACCACCTTGAACTGTATGTTGTCCATTAACAAAAGAGTAATATTGCTCAGAATATTGGTTTTTACAATGCGTAATTGCTACTTCAATATCCTCCCCTCTTAAATGAATAATCGGATATAACATTTCTGCTTCTGTATTTTGATCTAATAAATCAAAAAGCCCATTTTCTGAATAAAATTTCTCCCCATTATAAATTATTGTAAGTCCTGGGTTTAGATAACAATAATTCCACATCATTTTTTCTATATACTCATTTATAAAACGATATTTTCCGAAAAGTTCTTCATCTGGAATAAAAGTTACTTTAGTTCCTCTTCTGGATGTGTTTTCTTGAATTTCCTCATCATTTGTAATAATTCCCTGCTCAAATTCTACAAACTTACTTTTTCCATCTCTGATAGAACGAATACAAAAATAAGAGGAAAGAGCATTAGCAGCTTTTGATCCTACTCCATTAAGCCCTACTGATTTCTTGAATACTTTGGAATCGTACTTAGCTCCTGTATTAATTTTCGAGACAACATCTACTACTTTACCAAGAGGTATACCTCTACCGAAATCACGAACGGAGACCTTATTATTTCTAACAGTAACTTCAATAGTTTTTCCATTATCCATCACAAATTCATCAATGGAGTTATCAATAACTTCTTTTAATAAAATATATACACCATCATCAGGTGAAGAACCATTACCCATTTTACCAATATACATACCTGGTCGTAATCGGATGTGTTCTTTCCAATCTAAAGATCGAATGCTATCTTCATTATATTCTTGAACTGCCATTCTGAGTGATATTAAATAAACTACTACCTTAAAAATTAGTTAGCAAATATAACACACTCCTAGTGTTTTTTTGAAAGATTTAAAATTGTGTTATTAACAGCTTTTCAACCAAGAGAATTAAACATTAAAAAGAAAGTGCATTACATCACCATCCTCTACAATATAATCTTTACCTTGAATCTTCATTTTACCTGATTCTTTGCAAGCAAGTTCAGATTCTAATGTAGAAAAATCATTGTAAGAAATTACTTCTGCACGAATAAAACCTTTTTCAAAATCAGTATGAATAACCCCAGCTGCCTGAGGAGCTTTCATTCCTTTTGTAATCGTCCAAGCTCTAACCTCTTTTACTCCAGCTGTAAAGTAAGTTTGTAAATTTAAAAGTTTATATGTTGATTGTATTAAATGGTGTACTCCAGGTTTTTTTAATCCCATTTCTTCTAAGAACATTTGTTGCTCTTCAAAATCATCTAGTTCAGAAATTTCTGACTCTATTGCAGTTGCAATTAGCAGTATTTCTGCATCTTCATCTTTCACCACTTCCTTAACAGCATCTACATGTTTGTTTCCAGATTTCATAGTGTTTTCATCTACATTACAAACATATAAAATTGGTTTTGATGTAAGTAAATGTAAATCCTGAATCGATTCTAAATCCGAATCTGTTGCATCTAATGAACGAGCCGATTTCCCACTCTCAATATGTGATATGTATTTTTCTAAACTTGATACAATTTTCTGAGCATCTTTGTTTCCAGATTTTGCAATCTTTATATGTTTTTCTCTCTTCTTCTCTATTGTTTCTAGATCTTTTAGTTGTAATTCAAAATCAATAGTTTCTTTATCTCTTACCGGATTAACACTTCCATCAACATGCACTATATTATCATCTTCAAAACATCTTAAGACATGAATAATAGCATTGGTTTCACGAATATTAGATAAAAACTTATTTCCTAATCCCTCTCCTTTGCTAGCTCCTTTTACAAGTCCTGCAATATCTACAATTTCTACAGTGGTAGGATGTACTTTTTCTGGTTTCACTAATTCCGCTAATCTATCCATTCTTACATCAGGAACACTAATAATACCAATATTGGGTTCTATAGTACAGAAAGGGTAATTTGCTGATTGAGCCTTCGCCTTAGATAAACAATTAAACAGTGTAGATTTACCAACATTTGGTAAACCAACAATACCACATTGTAATGCCATAGATTTCTCTTTTTAGGTCGGCAAATATACAGAAATCTATTCCATATAATATTAGATAATAAGGAGAAAAAAATTATCAACAAAGCGTTAATAAAATAAATATGTTTTTAAACTATTAAAAATAAAAACACTCTTTCAATAAACTATATTTGCTCTCATATATTAAAACAATAAAATGACAGATATTCAAAAATTAGAAAATATTATTCCTCAAGTAAGAAGAGATATTGTACGTATGGTTCATGCAAACAACTCTGGTCACCCTGGAGGTTCTTTAGGTTGTACAGAATTTATGATAGCACTTTATTTTGAAGTGATGAACCATAACACAGAATTCAGCATGGATGGAATTGGTGAAGATATATTCTTCCTCTCAAATGGACATATCTCACCAGTTTGGTATTCTGTATTATCCAGAAGTGGATATTTTTCTGTTTCAGAATTAGCTACTTTTCGAAAATTAAATTCTAGATTACAAGGACACCCAGCAACACATGAGGGACTAGAAGGAATCCGTATAGCTTCCGGTAGTTTAGGACAAGGACTATCTGTTGCATTGGGTACTTGCCAATCCAAGAAACTAAATAACGATAATTCTATTGTTTACACACTACATGGTGATGGAGAGTTACAAGAAGGTCAGAATTGGGAGGCTATTATGTATGCTTCAGGAAATAAAATAGATAATATAATTGCTACGGTAGATTACAATCAAAAACAGATTGATGGTAGTTTAGAAGAAGTACTTTCAATGGGAGATCTAAAAGATAAATTTGAAGCATTTGGATGGATAGTTTTTGAAGAAGAAAGAGGAAATGATATAGCATCTATCCTTAATGTGTTAAATGCAGCAAAAGCAGAAACTAAAAAAGAAAAACCAATTGTGATTTTACTTTACACTGAAATGGGTAACGGTGTAGATTACATGATGGGAACACACAAATGGCATGGTTCTGCTCCAAATGACGAGCAATTAGAAATTGCTTTAAATCAGAATGAAGAAACTTTAGGAGATTACTAAAAAATACAGATATTTATTATGGAAATGAAAGACACAAGATCAGGATTTGGAGCAGGACTTACACAGATTGGTAAAACAAATGAAAATGTAGTTGCACTTTGTGCAGATTTAACAGGATCTCTAAAAATGGGGGATTTTGCTGCAAACCATCCAGATCGATTTTTTCAAGTTGGAGTTGCAGAGGCTAATATGATTGGAATGGCAGCAGGACTAACAATAGGAGGGAAAATTCCATTTACAGGTACTTTTGCTAATTTCTCAACATGCAGAGTATACGACCAAATTAGACAAGTAGTGGCTTACTCCAATAAAAATGTAAAAATCTGCGCTTCTCATGCGGGACTTACTCTCGGAGAAGATGGAGCAACTCATCAAACTTTGGAAGATATTGGTCTGATGAAAATGTTACCTGGAATGGTTGTTATTAACCCATGTGATTTTAATCAAACAAAAGCCGCTACAATTGCTATTGCCAACTATGTAGGACCTGTATACTTAAGATTTGGGAGACCTAAAGTACCTAACTTTACTGCAGAAAATCAAGATTTTAAGATTGGTGAAGCTTTGTATTTAGAAGAAGGAACAGATGTAAGTATTTTTGCTACCGGACATTTAGTATGGCAAGCCTTAGAAGCTGCTAAAAAACTTAAGGAAGAAGGAATATTGGCAGAAGTAATAAACATACACACAATAAAACCTTTAGATAAAGAAGCAATCTTAAAATCGGTACAAAAAACTAAATGTGTAGTTACTGCTGAAGAACACCAAATGAATGGTGGATTAGGAGATAGTATTGCTCAATTATTAAGTAGAGAATTACCAACTCCATTAGAAATGGTTGCAATGAACGATAGTTTTGGGGAAAGTGGACCTCCAATGAAATTAATGGAAAAATACGGACTTACATCAAAAGAGATTATTACATCTGCTAAAAAAGTAATAAATAGAAAATAATGTCTTCTGCAAAAGACATCTTTAAACTTCACCAAGCACAAACCTTTCCCTTCCCCTCTTGTTTGGAAATAGAATCTGCAAAAGGAAGTTATATTTATGATGTTAATGGAAAAGCTTATCTGGATTTTGTAGCTGGAGTTTCTGCAAATACGATAGGTCACTCCAACCCTATTATAACAAATGATGTAAAAGAGCAATTAGAAAAATATACGCATGTAATGGTGTATGGCGAGTATGTTCAATCTCCACAATATAAATTAGCACAACTACTTGCAGATAATCTTCCTGAAAGTTTAAGTACAACTTATTTTGTAAATTCAGGAACAGAAGCAATTGAAGGAGCTATGAAACTTGCTAAAAGAGCAACTGGCAGAGCTGAAATTATTTCTTGTAAAGATTCTTACCATGGTTCTACACAAGGAGCTCTTTCTATTATGGGAAATGAAGATCATAAAGCAAAATACAGACCTCTTCTACCCCATTGTAATCAGATTATATTTAATGATGAAAATTCCTTAGATAGAATTACTAAAAAAACTGCTGCAGTTGTAATAGAACTCATTCAGGGAGGAACAGGTTTCATCACAATTACAAATGATTTCTTAAAGAAAGTAAGAGAAAGATGTAATGAAACAGGAACTCTCCTAATATTTGATGAAATACAAACTTGTTACGGCCGTTTAGGAACTCTTTTTGGATTTGAAAAGTATGATATAATACCTGATATACTTTGCATAGCAAAAGGAATGGGAGCAGGAATGCCAATTGGAGCTTTTATTTCCTCTTGGGAATTGATGAATCTGTTAACCTTTGAACCAAAATTAGGGCACATAACTACCTTTGGAGGACATCCTGTAAATTGTGCTGCTAGTTTGGCTTGCTTAGAATATTTACTTAATTCTGATATTATGAAGGAAGTAGATAAAAAAGAACAACTATTTCGAACATATTTATCTCACCCAAAAATTAAGGAGATTAAAGGAAATGGATTGATGCTATCTTTAGAATTTAGAAATGAAGAATTAGCTAAAAAAGTAGTAGAACAATCTTTAGAAAATGGTTTAATATTATTCTACTTCTTATTTACTAAAACTGCAATTCGTATTACTCCACCATTAACAATATCGGAAGAAGAAATTATTAAAGGATGTGAGATAATAAAAGAAATACTAGAAGCATAAAAAAAGGAACCATATGGTTCCTTTTTTATTAAATCTAATTATATTAAATTAATTAATATCCGCCTCCAAAAAGATATCCTACTGAAAAATAAATTCCATTAGTTTTTTGAGAATGATCCCCATCATCAAACTCTGCGGCTTCCGCATTTAAATCAGCTAAACCTAAACTATAACCTGCATTAATTGCAATCATCTCATTTAATACATAAGATACACCAACATTCAGTCCATAATCCAACGTTCCTATCTCATCTTCCTCAAAGTCAATTGCTTCTGAGGCTGTTGTTATTTCTCCTGTAGTTATATCAATTTCTTGAACTGTTTGAGTTCCTGATAACGCAAAACCAATGTAGGGGCCTACATTTGCAGAAAAGCCTTCTGAAATTTTAAATGAAGCTGATGGAGCAATATCAATAAAATTAATTTTTGTTACAAAATCATCATCCATACCTTCAAATGATGTATTTGTTCCTTTTTGAGTAAAATTTAATTCAGCACTTAAACTCATTAAATCAGATAACTCAAATGATCCTGTTGCTCCAACAGAAATTCCAAGCATCATATTATTTTTCGCTCCAACCGCTTCATACATCTCTTGTATATCTGATCCATTAGTGATATTAGCCATATTAAGACCTGCTTTTACCCCAAAAGTTTGTGCAAACGAAATTGTTGCAGTTAAAACAACTAAAGTTAAAATTGTAAATAATTTTTTCATAATTTTTTAGTTTTTAATTAGTTAGAATCCAAATATACTAAATTATTTTAAATCTAAACAAGAAAAATATATTAATACAGATTATTAAAAAATTAAGACTTCTTTACAAAGCAGGTTTTTAGTACAATTTGAGATTTTCCAACTCTACACTCAATATTATTAGGATCATCAATAGTTCGGATATTTTTTATTTTATCTCCTCTTTTTAGAGTTTTCGACATCCCTTTCACTTTTAAGGTTTTAGCAACTATAATTGTGTCACCATCATTTAATACATTTCCTACAGAATCTTTAGTTTCCATTAGTTTTATCATTTAGCATGGGTACAAATGAAAACTCCCCATGAGTAGTTATTTTAGTTTCTGTTTCTGATGTTTTTTCAATAAGGTTCATTACTTGTACATTATCTTTTCCTATAGGAGCTACCATTCTTCCTCCTATCTTTAATTGTTTTATAAGATCTTCAGGAATAGCTGGAGCGCCACAAGTCACTATTATTTTGTCAAATGGAGCAAATTGTTCCAACCCTTTATAACCATCTCCATAATAGAAATTACAGTTGTACCCTAATTCTGGTAAAAATTCCTTTGTTTTCTGAAAAAGTTCTTTTTGTCTTTCTATAGTATAAACATTTGCTTCCATACCAATCAATACCGCTGCCTGATATCCTGAACCTGTACCTACTTCTAATACTTTCTCGTACGGATTCAACTCCAAAAGTTGAGTCTGAAAAGCTACTGTATATGGTTGAGAAATAGTTTGTCCTGCACCAATAGGAAAAGGTTTGTCCTGATATGCAAATTGTACAAATGCATTATCTAAAAATAGATGCCTAGGAATCTCATTTATCATATTCAAAACAGATTCGTTAGAAATTCCTTTTTTTCTTATCTTGTCTACTAATATTTGCCGTAATCCTTTATGCCTAAAAGTATCCTTCATTTTATAGTTTTACAGATAATAAATTTATATTTTCGCAACTGTTTTATTTTATAACAAATAAAGAATAAAAAATTAAATATTTTGAAAAATAATTCATATAAAAATACACACTCTTTTGTTAATATTACTTTTCTGTTTCTTATCAGTTTATTTTTTATATCTTCTTGCGATAAAGAAGAAAACATTCAAGAGGTTCCTTCTTATATACACATTGAAGATCTAATTCTAACAACTAACTCATCTGAAGGAGCAAATACTCATAACATTACAGATGTTTGGGTATATGTCGAAAGTGATAGTGAGATTGAATTTAGAGGAACTTACCCTCTGCCTGCCACTATTCCTTTGCTAAAAACAGATAGTACAAAAATCTATATTCGTGCTGGAATAAAAGATAACGGAATTGCTGGAACCAGAGTGAGATACAGCTTTTATAAAACCTTTGAAACGGATGTCTTTTTAGTAAAAGATAGTATTGTAAATATCAATCCAAATTTTGAATATGTAAGTAATGCTAACTTTGAAATTGAGAACTTTGAAGGTGTTGGCACTAATATTGATACTACTATAAAATCGGATATTGACTTTGAAATAGAAACAGAAGGTGGAAACAAATACGCTCATGCTATTTTAGATGATGACAATCTGATCTTTGAAGTAGCAACGGAAGAATTTGAAAATTTACCACAAGTAGGAGCTCCAGTATATATAGAATTAGATTATAAATGTAATCATGATTTTATGGTTGGAACGTATATAAATTATCCTTTTTCTGTAGTAAACAGAGAATTACTTTGGGTAACTCCTAAAGAAGATTGGAATAAGGTTTACATTAATATGACTGGAACAGTAAGTGAGGCAATTGACAATACTTCCATCAAATTTTATATTAATATGTTCAGGACAGACACAACGCAAGATGCTTGGGTAAAATTTGATAATTTAAAAATAGTATATTAAGATGAAGAATATTACAGTAATTGGAGCAGGGACAATGGGAAATGGAATAGCACATGCTTTTGCACAAAGCGGATATTTAGTAAATTTAGTTGATATTTCTGCAGATTCATTAGATAGAGCAATTGCTATTATCACAAAGAATTTAGACAGATTACTTTCTAAAGAAAAAATATCAGAAGAAGATAAAAACAATACTCTATCCAATATATCTACAAATACTGATTTAACCGATGCAGTAAAAGATGCAGACTTAGTAATAGAAGCTGCAACTGAAAATATAGATATTAAACTAAAAATATTTAAACAACTAGATGAAATATGTGATGATAATACAATCCTAGCAACAAATACTTCTTCTATTTCTATTACTAAGATAGGTTCTGTTACAAATAGAAACGACAAAGTCATTGGAATGCATTTTATGAATCCTGTACCAATAATGAAATTAGTTGAAGTAATAAGAGGAAAAGAAACTTCTGATAGCACCACTACTACTATTATGAAACTTTCCAAGAACTTAGGAAAAGTTCCTGTAGAAGTAAATGATGCTCCAGGATTTGTAGCCAACAGAATTCTGATGCCTATGATAAATGAAGCTATATTAACTTTAGAGGAAAACGTTTCTGGAGTAGAGGAAATTGATACTGTTATGATCTTAGGAATGTCTCATCCAATGGGACCATTACATCTGGCCGACTTTATCGGATTAGATGTTTGTCTTTCAATTTTAGAAGTAATGCATGAAGGATTCAAAAATCCAAAATATGCTCCTAGCAAAACATTAATTAGTCTGGTTTCTGAAGGTAAATTAGGGATAAAATCAGGAGAAGGTTTTTATGATTATTCTGATGGACCAAGGAATAAAAAGATATCATCACAATTCAAATAATAATAAAAAAGGGAATCTTTCGATTCCCTTTTTATTTTATTCTAGCACTATCTTTTTTGTGAGATCTTGATTTTTAGTCTTTATTTCTAAATAATAAATTCCCTTACTATATACCGATAAATCAATTTTATTATCTGAAATACTTAGTTGTTTTTCTATAATAATCTCTCCTAAAGTATTAATTACTTTTACAAAAGCATCTTCTTCCAAAGCAAATTCCACAACTCCTTTTGTCGGGTTAGGGAACACATCAATATCTAAATTGAATCCAATTATTGAATTAATACTTGTCGCATCATATAAATATACATCATCAATTGCAGCTTCTACTAAACTTCCTCCATCTAAATATTGTCCTAACCTGATACTATCAGAAGCAATAAATCTTATACTAAAATCAGAGGTAATATTCACATAATCAGTCACTCTGAAAGAAAATTTTCTCCAACGATTATCCGAAGTCATATTATTCTCTATATAAACCCAATTATTACCATCGTCTGTTATTTGAACCTGCCACCAATCTGCTCCAGGATTTGCTCCTGTAGGAGGAGAATTAGTATACCATCTGTAATATGAAAAGGTAGGATTATTATAGTTTGTTAAATCATAAGGTGGTGAAGTTAATGTTGTATGACCATCATCTATATCCTGTTCTCCGATAGTACCTCCAGTCATGTCATTACCTGTAAATGCACAAAAAGCTCCAAAAGGAGTATGTTGAAAAGGAGTTTGAACAAAAATAGAGTCTGAGATGTTTCCATAATAAGTCCCCTCTGGAACTCCTATTTCCCATAAACCAGTAGTTGCATTATCTGAAGGATGAGAAATATCCCAAAATCCAATGTTAAAATCAAAATCTTGCTCCTCTATTAACTCATATCCTACTAAAATAAAGTACGGTAAGTTTGGATGATTATCTAGATGAGCAGAAAATGGAGTAATGGCAGCTTTCTTTCCATAATTATCAACAAGTGACAAATAATAAGCAACCACAGTTCCTTCAGATTGAGATGGTATTTGAGCAGAATAATCATTACCCGAAACTATTGTTAGTGGAATACTATCCCAATTAGTAGAATTATTTAACTTATAATAACAATATGCATTATTTAAAGCCCATGGGTAGGTCAGATCAATCTCTGCATCTATATCAATTTGTACACCTCCTAAAGATTCATCAAGCTCTGTATGCGTAAGATCTGCATTTGAAAGTAATGTAATTCCATGTAAAGCAAAGGCATCTACTATTGCGTTATCATTAGGTGTTCCATTAAATATATTTCCATCATCATCATCAGAATAAAGGAATTCTAATAATACGTCTGTATATATCATACCTTCTGTACCATCAGGACCATCAGGACCTCCATCATATAAATCAACAAATAATTCTAATGCCTGATGCATATTTCCTAAATTAAGATAGGTATCCCAAAACGCTCCACAAATAATCTCTCCATCTGCATGAACCTCTCCAACTAAATCTTGAGGATATACCTTTGCAACTGAATCGTACTCTCTTACATTACTATTAGGGTCATTTAACAACCATCCTTCTCCTAAAACAGGATAGCCTGTTAAAGATAACGCCCAGATATCTGCAGTTCCTTCATTAAATCCACCATTCCACATTCCTGCTCCAGAATTATATCTATAATCATTAATAGCGTGACCATATTCATGATAAGCAACATCTGGAATTTTTGCACTAGCATTACATCCCCCTCCTTCATCATAAAAATTTATTGTTCCTCCACCATAGAAGGCGTTACATGTATTAGTAGTAAGATCAACATTAGTTTCCATTGAGAAATCTAATCCTCCAAATAGAGGAAAATAATTTTTAAAATGAGTATGAATATTATTGACTGCATAAAAAGCAGTTCTCTCTGAGATAGTAGAATTTGTATTGTCAAATACAACATTACTATTTGTCGAAGAAGTGTTAAAACTAGGTACTACACTATTTGTTTGTACTTGAGTATAAGCCCCTTCTAAATAATAGGTTGCATTTCCAGTGTTAGATGGTAATGTAACTTCTCCAAGACTATCTGTAAAGTAATTAGTATTATTATATCTGACCTTTAAATCTACAAGATCTTCTATTGAAGAAGCATTGTTAGGATTTGTTGTGTAGACCTCTCCTTCCACATGAATAGTAGCTTGTGGAAGTTCAAATTTAATCTCATTTCTTCTCATAAGCAACTCTCCCGTATTAGCATCAACATAGCATACATATTCTGCTGGACCAATATTGTTTTTTGTACTTAAATGTACTACATAAACTAAATGATACTCGTAATTTCCGTTTTTTGGAATTGGTAGTATCTTTAAATTCTCTTCTATATCACTATCCGTAATAGAAAATGGTAAATTCTGTTTTGCAGAAATTAAAGATGATGAAGAGGGAAAAGTTGGAATAATAGATATATTAATATCTGAAAATACATCCAAACCAAAAACAACAACCTCATTATTTTTATTCATTTTCAAATAAAGTCTGCTATCAAGAACTTCCAAGTCTTGATAAGATTGAGTGTAAATATAATTTTTATATTTTTCGTTTTCTGTTTCAGATGTAAGTCTCAAATCTCCAAAAGGAACATTAAATACAGATAAATTATTTACAATAAAATCTGATGGATTTATGATAGATATTCCTTCTCCAAAAGCTCTGTGAGGTTTTCTGTTATTTTCATTAAAATACACATACCAATTTGGATTCAATGATTGAAATTCTTTCCATGCAAACCCATTTCTTAAATGATACTGGACATCAGTATTCAAATGAATTGCCTGTTTAATATATCTTACTTCATACTCGTCCTTATGAAAATGATCTCCAGAAAAAACAGGAACACAAAAGATAATTGCGAAAATTACAAATAATATTTTTTTCATTTATTTTATATTTTTAAAGTTGTAAAAATACACAAATCTATTCAGAATAAAGGAAACTTTGTTCTATTAAAAAAGAATCTATTTACTCTTAGTTAACAAAATAGTTTCTCCATCAAATGCGGGACTTACATTTTCTGGAAGTTCTTGTAGCAAATCATCATGTTTCCCCATAAAATGACTAATATGTGTAAATAAAGCTTTTTTTGGACTCACCTCTTCTATTAGTTTTAGAGACTCATCTAAATTAAAATGAGATATATGTTTCTTTTTTCTTAAAGAGTCAATAATTAATAAGTCTGCATCTTTAATCTTTTCTTTCTCTTTATCAGATATATAACTAACATCAGTTATATAAACAAAGTCCTGTATTCTGAAACCAAATACAGGCGTCTTATAATGCATTACTTCAATTGGAACAATTTCAGTTTCATTAACTTTAAAAGGAGTATTACTAATAGTGTTAATATTTACTCTTGGTATTCCTGGACAATCATCTCCAGAGAACACGTAATGAAACTCTCTTTTCAGTGCATCTCCTACTCTCTTTGTTGTAAATATTTGCATATCCTTCTTCCATTTATGATTAAAAGCCCTTACGTCATCCATTCCTGCAATATGATCTTTATGCTCATGAGTAAACAAAATTGCATCTACTTTTTGTACGTTCTCTCTTAGCATTTGTTGCCTAAAATCAGGTCCTGTATCCACTACAATTGTTTGTCCATCTACTTCAATCATTACTGAAGATCTTAGCCTTTTGTCTTTCTGATTATCAGACAAACAAACATCACAACTACATGCAATTACAGGTACACCTTGAGATGTTCCTGTTCCTAATAAAGTTATCTTCATAATTTAAAAAAATATAATGATGTAAAAATATAGATTTATACCTACACAAATAGAAATAAGTCATTAAATTTGCTGCGTTTTTCAAAAGATAAAAAATGACGGAAGAAGAATTAGTACTTAGTGCAACTCAGAAAGCTCTCAGGATAAATTTAGACACAAGTATCTATGGAAGTATGGTGGAAATTGGAGCTGGACAAGAGGTTGCTCGTCAATTTTTCAGAGCAGGATCTGCTTCAGGAACTATTGCAAAAACTATGTCGGCATATGACAGAAATTTTTCTGATGCAATATACGGAAAAGAAGAACATGGAAGATATGTTTGTAAAAGTAGACTCTTAAACATGTTAGATCATGAATACTCTTTAATTGAAGAACGTCTAAAGATAGCAGATCCCCCAGATAGAAGATATTTCACTTTTGCAGATACTGTATCTACAATAAATTACGAGAAAACTAATAAGGGACATGGTTGGATTGGAGTGAGATTCCAAAAAAAATCAAACTCAGAACCAAATGACATTATTTTACATGTTAATCTGCATGACCAAGATGCAAAAATACAGCAAGAAACTATTGGTATCTTAGGAACCAACCTGCTTCATGCTTGTTTTTATCAATCTGACCCAAAAGATATTTTAAAAGAATTGTACGACAATCTTTTCAGATCATCTATTGATATTGACATGGTACACTTTTATGGACCAGACTTTAAAGATATAGATAACAGACTTTTAAGCTTAACCCTGGTAAAAGAAAAAATGACTGATGGGGTTATTTTTACTCCTGATGGATTAAATCATCAACCATCAGACATCCTTCATCAGAAAAATATATTAGCACTTAGAGGTTCTTTTCGTCCAGTTACAAAAGTAAATATTGATATGCTAGAGAATGGTTTAGAGAAATTCTCTTCTGATAAAAAAGTTAAGAAAGAGGATATTCAGGTATTATTTGAAATTACATTAAGTAACCTAAAAACTGATGGAGATGTTGATGAACAAGATTTCTTAGATAGAGTTGATATTTTATGTTCTCTTGGTTACACTGTAATGATCTCAAACTTCAGAAAATATTATAAAGTTATAGAGTATTTATCTCAATTTACACCAAACAGAATGGGATTAATAATTGGTGTTGACAGCTTAATAGATATGTTTGAAGAAAAATATTACAGAAACTTAAACGGTGGAATAATGGAAGCATTTGGGATTATTTTTACTAGAGATATTAAGATATATTTATATCCTTATAAACCAAATACAGAATCTGAATTATTAAACTCTAACAACATACCTATTCATCCAAGAGTGAAAGCTCTGTACGAATATTTATATAGAAACAAAAGAATTGAAGACTTAAATCATAACAAAAAAGTGCTCGGCATTTTCTCTAGAGAAGTATTAAAAAAAATAAATAATTGTGAAGAAGGAACTTGGGAACATATGGTTCCAGAAGGTGTTGATGAAATTATTAAAGAAAAATCCCTGTTTGGATGCTCTTGCGAATTTCCATCAAAGAAAGATTAGAATTTTATGATTAAAAAAATATTTATTACATCTTTTATCCTTTTTTCAATATTTTCTTTCTCACAAGATAAAAAAGTGAATGGTTATTCTGGTGCTACTAAATATAACAGCAACAAGAAAACCTTTAAAGGAACAGTTAGTGGTAAAATAATAGATGAAACCACAAAAGAAAATCTAGCTTATACAAATGTATCGCTAACAAATTTAAAGACTAATAAAATAGTTGAAGGAACGGTTACAGAAGAAAGGGGGAAGTTTAATTTTAATGACGTTGTTACTGGGAAATATAAGATTTCTATTAGTTTTATAGGATACACTACAAAGGAATTAGAGTTTGAACTTACAGGAAGTAAACCTGATTATAACTTCAAAAGAATTCTACTAACTCCTTCTTCAAATAAAATTGCAGAAATAGAAATTAATGAAGAAAAAGCAATTTATGAAAACAAGATTGATAAGATTGTTTATAATCCTGAAAACGATATAAACCAAAGTGCAGACGATGCAACTGATGTACTCAGAAAAGCCCCTTTACTTTCTGTTGATTTAGATGGTAATGTTAGTTTAAGAGGAAGTAAAAACATCAAATTTTTAATAAATGGAAAAACTTCTGCATTTTTCTCTTCCGATGCGGCAACTGCTTTACAAATGATTCCAGCAGATCAAATAAAATCTGTAGAAGTTATAACTAGTCCTGGAGCAAAATATGATGGTGAAGGTGATGCGGGAATTGTAAATATTATTACAAAAAAGAAAATAATTGATGGATATAAAGGAACTATTAGTGGTTCATTCGGAACAAGGGTAAACAGACAATCACTGAACTTAATGTTAGGAAAAGGAAGATTTGGACTTTCTGCTAAAGGAGGAGCACATTACAGTTGGCCAAGAATAGGTATTACTGATTATGAGAGAAAAGATTGGGATGCTTTAGAAGACACAAATACACTACTTAGAAATGGAGAAACTTATAGTCAGTGGATTGGATACAGAGGTGGAATAGATATGTTTTATGATTTAAATGCATTTCAGTCTATCACTTCAAGCTTGTCATTTAGTGGAAGAGATAAATTTAATGATGATTCAACACAAATAAAATATACTGGAATTGACACATCATATAATTACAAATCTATTCTGAATTCTACATCAGTAACCAACCAAGTAGAGTGGTCTTCTGACTTTACAAAAAAGTTTGCTGATAATGAGGATAGAGAATTTAGCTTGGCATTTCAGATAAGTGGGGAGTTTGAAGATGAAGAAACAAAAATAAATGAAAACAATTCCTTAATTACTAACTTAAATGATGGAATAGGAATTGAAAAAACGTTCCAAATTGATTACACACATCCTTTCGGAAGAACAAAAAAGAAATATGAAGGAGGAGGAAGTGGGGAAAAAATGCAACAAAAATCAGAACATAGAGGAAGAATGGGTGGAGGAAAAAGAGGTTCTTCAGGATCTTCATCTGCAACAAATAAAATAGAAATCGGAGCAAAATATATAGATAGAGATAAGAATTTTGAATACTCTACTCAAGAAAATGACATTGTTCCATTATTACAACCTGAAGAAACATTTAATTACAACCAAAAAGTTGGAAGCGCTTACCTGTCTTCTCAGTTTAAATTACCACGTGATTTTGGATTGATATTAGGAGGTAGGTATGAGTTTACTAAAATTAATGGTAATTGGGATAACAATTCCTATATACCCTTTGAAAATTCATACGGGAATTTTTTACCTAATGTTGTTATAAATAAGAAAATATCAGAAACCAATTCTATAAAATTATCATTTAACAGAAGAATTACTAGACCAAGTAGTTATTACATCAACCCAAACATAGGAAGAACAGATAATAAAAATATAATTATTGGAAATCCAGAACTAAATCCATCACTAAGTAATCAGTTAGAATTTGGATATACTTCATTTAGCAAAATATATCAGGGTAGTTATTTTGTATACCTTAAAAGAACTACTGATGTAATAGAATCAAATATCTCTGTGCAAGGCGATATATCTACAACAAGTTATCTCAATATTGGAGAAAACACAAAACTAGGTCTCAATTATTATGGATCAATAATGTTAGGAGGGGTTAATTTAAGAGGTGGATTTAATGTTTTTGAATATTCATCAGAAGACACACGATTTGGTAATATTAGAGCTATTTTATACAATTACAACATTGGTGGTACAGTTGATTTAGGAAATCGATTTAAATTTGAAACCTGGGGATGGTTCAGCTCTCCTACACAAACGCTGCAAGGAACAAACGATAATTTTTCTATGATGAGTTTTGGAATAAAAAAAGACTTTAAAAACAAAAGAGGATCACTTGGAATAAGATTAATAGAACCATTCAGTAAATATAAAGACTTTACAACCGAATTAGAAGGATCTAATTTTACACAATACTCAAACAGACAACTTACATTTCGTTCTATAGGAATAAGTTTCAAATACACTTTTGGAAAACTTAATTTCAAATCAAAAAGTACAAATTCTAAAATTAATAATAACGACCTGAAAGAAGGTGGAGATAACGAACAATAAAATATAAAGAAATTCTTTTTTATTTACTCCTTACTTCAGCTCCAACTTTATTTTCGTAGGAACTTATTAGTTTACTCATTACTTTATCAATATATTTATCGGTAAGAGTTTTTGTTTTATCTTCTAAAATAAAACTCAGAGCATAAGATTTTTTTCCTTCTGGAAGCTTATCTCCTTCATACACATCAAATAAATTTACTGATTTCAAAATATTCTTTTCAGTATCTTTTGCTATTTGTAGTAATTCTTTAAAACTTACTTTATTATCAATTAGTAAAGATAAATCTCTTTTTACAGAAGGAAATTTAGAAACCTCAGAATATTTTATTGTGGTGTTTTGAATTAAATATAAGATTAAATCCCAATTAAAATCTGCATAAAGTACATCTTGTTTTACACCAAAACTTTTTGTGATTTTAGTATCTACTTTACCAAAACAAACTAATCTTTGTTTCTTATATTGATACATTAATCCCTTAGAAAAACCATATCCAGAAATTTTCTCCGATTTTATTTTAGTAATATCCAAACGGAATAATATATGTTCCACCTTCTCTTTCAAAACAAAGAAATCTGTTTTGTTATTATTCTCATTCCAACTTTCAGAATTTATTTGCCCTGTAAGTAGCAATATTAAGTGTTGTTTTTCCTGATTTTCTTCTTTTATTTTATGATAAGTCTTCCCAAATTCATAGAATTTTAAATCCTGATTTTTTCTATTTATATTGTAAGAAATATTTTCTAATCCTGAGAATAAAAGAGATTGACGCATTACATTTAAGTCTTGACTTAAAGGATTCAATATTTTTACATTATGAGATTCATCTAAATCAGAAATTAAATTTGTATAACTTTCCTTTGTAAGTGAATTATTCATTATTTCAGAAAAACCATTACTAGATAATAAATCAGAAATAATATTTCTTACTTTTTCAGAATTTACCTCTTCAGAATGAGAAATAGAAGTATTTAATTTTGTTGGAATTTTAACTGTATTAAATCCGTAAATTCTCAAAATTTCTTCTATTACATCAACCTCTCTTTGCACATCTACCCTAAATGGAGGTGCTTTTAAAAAAAGTCCATTTTCAGTTTCCTTTACTAATTCAATTTCCAAATCCTTTAAAATAGATTTAACTGATTCTCTTTCTATCTTCTCTCCTATTAAATTATCTAACTTACTATAAGTTAATTCTACTTCAAAATGTTCTATTTTATTTGGATAAACATCTACTATTTCTGAAGATATCTCTCCACCTGCAATTTCTTTTATTAAAATAGCAGCTCTTTTAAGTGCGTAAATAGTCATGTTCGGATCGCAGCCTCTTTCAAAACGGAAAGAAGAATCAGTACTTAAAGTGTGTCTTTTTGCAGTTTTACGAATAGAAACTGAATTAAAATAAGCGCTCTCCAAAAATATATTTGTTGTAGAGTCTGAGACTCCAGAATCTAATCCACCAAAAACTCCAGCAATACACATTGCTTCAGAGTTATTACAAATCATTAAATCTTCAGAAGATAGTTCTCGTTCTATTTCATCTAATGTTGTGAATTTTGTTTTTTCCTTTAGAGTTTTTACAATTACTTTATTGTCTTTTATCTTTCTGGCATCAAAAGCATGTAAGGGTTGTCCAGTTTCGTGCAATACAAAATTTGTAATATCTACTATATTATTTATTGGAGATAATCCTATTGACTTCAATCTATTTTGTAACCATTCAGGAGATGGACCTATCTTTACACCACTAATTGTAACTCCCGAATATCTAGGACAAAGTTCAGAATCTTCTATATCTACAGAAATATTTAAATTATCATTATCTTTCTTAAATTCTTTTATATCCGGTAAACACAAATCCAGATTTGAACCATTATAATTTAATACAGTTTTTAAATCTCTTGCAACACCAAAATGTCCCATTGCATCAGAACGATTAGGAGTTAATCCGATTTCAAAAATAGTATCGTTTTCAACTTTAAAATATTCGGAAGCTAAAGTTCCTACTTTTACATTATCATCTAATACCATTATTCCATCTGTCGCATCTCCAAGACCTATCTCATCTTCCCCACAAATCATACCTTCTGAAACCTCACCTCTTATTTTACTTTTCTTAATTGTAAAAGATTCTTCTCCATCATAAATAACAGATCCAACAGTAGCTACAGGAACTTTCTGACCTGCTTTAACATTTGGAGCTCCACAAACAATATCTAGAATATCTTGATTACCAATATCAACTTTTGTGACATTTAATCTATCTGCATTTGGATGTTTATCACAAGTTAAAACTTCTCCTATTACAATTCCTTTAAGACCTCCTTTTACACTTTCAACTTCTGATATACCCTCTACTTCTAAACCAATATCTGTCAGATATTCAGAAATCTTATTGACCTCTAAATCAAGATTAATATATTGTTTTAACCAATTAAGTGATATATTCATTTTTGTAATTTACTTTATGCAAAAATATAAATTGTTATCAGAAAAATACAATTTCATTGTTTTAATAATTATACTATTTATTTGTACTTTTAGCAAATGCAAAATATCCCACTAGCAGAAAGGCTCCGTCCAACAAAAATATCAGAAGTTATTGGACAAAAACATCTGATTGGAAAAAATGGAGCTTTAAGGAAACAACTTGATCAGAAAGTTATTCCATCGATTATTTTTTGGGGACCTCCAGGAGTTGGAAAAACGACAATTGCAAACTTAATTGCAAAAGAACTAGATCGGACTATTTATACTTTAAGTGCAATTAATTCTGGAGTAAAAGATGTTAGAGAAGTAATACAAAAAGCTAGTTCATTAGGCTTATTTGGGAAAGATATTCCTATTTTATTTATTGACGAAATACATAGATTTAGTAAATCTCAGCAAGATTCTCTACTTGGAGCAGTAGAAAAAGGAATTATTACTTTGATTGGAGCAACTACTGAGAATCCATCATTTGAAGTAATTTCAGCTCTTTTATCTCGTTCTCAAGTATATGTGTTAGAACACCTTTCAAAGGAAGATTTATTAGAACTGATAAATAGATCTATTTCAGAAGATATTTTTCTGAAAGAAAAGAAAATAATACTTAAAGAAACAAATGCACTACTTAGAATATCTGGCGGAGATGCCAGAAAATTACTTAATATTTTTGATTTAGTTGTTAGCTCAGAAAAGAAAGAAAAAGTTGAAATTACAGATAAAGTAGTAATGGAAATATCTCAGCAAAACTTAGCTTCCTATGATAAAAATGGGGAACATCATTACGACATAGTTTCTGCACTAATAAAATCTATTAGAGGTTCGGATCCAAACGGGACTGTTTATTGGCTAGCTCGTATGATAGAAGGTGGTGAAGATGTAAAATTTATTGCCAGAAGATTATTAATTTCTGCATCAGAAGATATTGGAAATGCAAATCCAAATGCTATGGTAATAGCAAACAATTGTTTTCAATCAGTAAGTGTAATTGGATTTCCAGAAAGTAGAATTATTTTGTCTCAAACAGCAATATATTTAGCATGCAGTCCTAAAAGCAATGCCTCCTACATAGCAATCGGAAAAGCACAAGAAAAAGTAAGAAAAACAGGAAATCTATCCGTACCATTACACCTAAGAAATTCACCAACAAAACTTATGAAAGAACTAGGTTATGGATCAGATTATATTTACTCACACGATAATCCTAATTCAGAACAAGAATTTATGCCAGAAGAAATTAGTGGAAATACATTCTATAATCCAGGAAAAAATACAAAAGAAAAATCATTTAGAGATCAACTAAAATTAATCTGGAAGGGTAAGTATAAATATTAACTATCTTTGCGAAAATGAGAAAACTACTTTATATTATTATTTGCTCCACACTACTCTACTCATGCAAACATGAATTAGAGGCTCCAACTTGGGAAACAGAAATGATAGTTCCTATTACTCATGCCGAGATGAATATTGCAGATATGATTACAGAAGTTGACTCAGCTAATATTAGTAGTAGTATTGATTCAGACAGTTTAGTTTCTCTTATTTTTAGTCAGGAAATAATGGATATGAATTTTGACACCTTAGTGAAAATTGATGCTATTACTGATGAACAGACACACACATTAGATTCTGCTAGTTTTGCTGATGTAGTTATTGCTGATACTGCAACTATTGGTGAATCAATTAACGAAATACCTCTTGGAACAATACTTCTGCCTAATGGAAGTACAAATAGCATTCCTACAATACCAAATATTGCTAATGAAGATACAATTAATATTGATGCGAGTGAATATTTTGAAACAATGACTTTACATGAAGGCACCTTAACTGTTGAATTAAATAATGGTTACCCAACAGATATCTCAAATATTTCTTTATCATTGATTAATGCTACAAATCAGAGTACAATTGCTACTTTTCCTTTTCCAGTGGTTCCTTCAGGAAGTACTGTCTCTAAAAGTGAGTCTATTGCAGGGCAAACAATAGACGACAACATTTTTGCTATACTACATAATATGGATATTAATACAAGTAATGGGCCAGTCTTAATAGACTACTCGGATGCAATTATTACAACTATAACTATATCAGATCTTGGAATTATAGAAGCAACAGCTATATTTCCAGAGCAACAATTAACTGAAACTCTTAAGGAACATACTTTTGATCTAGGAGGTGTACAAATAAATGAAATTGGGATAAAAAAAGGAACTGTAACTGTAAATGTGCTAAGTACATTGCCAAATGGCAAAATGATTTATAATATACCATCTTTAAAAAAGAATGGAGTTTCTTTTACTAGTGGAGATATGATTATTCCTGAAGCAACAAATACAGATCTAACTTCTTTTTCTTTTAATTTTGAAGGGTATGTATTAGATCTTACTGGTCAAGAGAATCGTTTTGGAGGAGATACAGTAAATACTATCTATACGGAATCTTATACTTTCATTGATTATACGGGTACATTAGAAACTATTAATAATACAGATAGTTTCTATTCATATATTGAATTCGATCTTACTCCAGAGTATGCTATTGGATATCTTGGGCAAGATGTAATAGAATTTGGTCCTGATCAACAAGAAATAAATATTTTTGACAAAATATCCGGAGGCACACTAAGTTTAGAACAAGCAAATTTATCCTTATTAATAGAGAATTTTATTGGTGCTGATGCAGATCTAGTATTAAATGATTTAAACACATCAAATACTATTACAGGAGAAACGGCTAGTGCTAATGCTAGTGTAATAGGAAATGTGTATAATATAAATCGAGCTACTTTAACAGAAGGTAACCTGCCAATAAATCCAACAAAAACAGAAATCATATTAAATGCAAAAGAAATGATGGAGATATTTCCTAACCATATTAATATACATTCGAACCTTTATTTAAACCCAAATGGTGAACAAAGCACCTCAGATTTTATATATCCTGAATTTCCAATAAAAGCTTCATTAAGTTTAGATGTACCACTTAGTTTTATTGCAAATAACTTAATCTTTACAGAAACTATGAATGCAGACTTAAGTTCAGATGATGAATTAGAGGTTGATGAATTATACATAACAATTAAAAATGGTTTTCCTTTAAACTCTATAATTGATGTTGTCTTGCTAGATGAATATAATAATATATTAGATACATTAATTGATAATAAAGAAATTATCTCTGGGAATACAGATTCTGAGAACAGAGTAATCTCTCCATCAGAAACTATAATAACTATTACAAATACAAGTTATAATGATGTGAGAAAAATAAAAATAATCTCTAATTTCTCCACTGCTTCATTAACTGAACATATAAATATTTATAGTTTTTATACTTTAGATGTTACTCTTTCTGCAAAATTTAGAAAAATATTAGGAGAATAAAATGAAGAGAAAAATATTCTATATATTATTTAGTTTACCATTTATTTCATTTGCACAAGAAACAGATACAAATCATCATAATATTACAATGAACAACTATTTTACTATAGAATCAGATGATTTGAATACAAGCTTTTTAAACAGCATGTTGTTTGGTGGGTTTATTACTGATGAGATGAAAGATACCTGGATAAATAATGGAGATGATAACAACAGATTAAATGCAGAATTAACAAATAGTATTGAATATAAATATTCAACAGATAAATTAAATTCCTATTATTTTCAATTATCTGATGTGAACCTTATAAATTCTTCTTTTAAAGATGATTTATTAAAACTTGTTTTTCATGGAAATTACGATTATCAAGAAGAAACCCTTGATTTTTCTAATACTGTAGTAAGATCAGATAGATATCAGCAATATAAATTTGGATATAGTTATAATATTCAAAAACAAGATAAGCTATGGAAAATTAACACCGCTCTCTCCTATTTAAATGGAAACCATCATGCACAAATCAACATAAAAGAAGCAACCTTATATACCTCTGGAATGGGGACTTCTCTTGATTTAAATTATGATATAAACGCTATGATGACTGACACTTCTAATATATCTGTTTTTGCAGGAAACGGAAATGGTGTTGCTATGGATTTTTCTATATGTCTTGATAAAGTAAAAGAGGGATATGCACTTGCAATTAGAGATTTAGGATATATAAATTGGAATAAAAACTCTATCGTTGCAAATACCGATAGTAGTTTTACTTTTATGGGAGTTGAAATAGAAGATTTTAATAACCTGCCAGAATTTAACGATTCTATTATGGATATTTCATTTAATAATAACAAAACAAAATTTCGTTCTTTTATTCCGGCAAGAATTACATTAAGCTACAATAGAATTTTGGATCATAAATATTTTAAAACACTATTAGTTACATCTCATAGCAGATGGCAACCATATGAATTGAAAGGAGGTATTAATTGGGATTTATTCAATAGAGGGTTTTCAGAATCTGGGTACAACACTAATCTGGATGTTAGGACAAATATTGACTTAACTTATCTATACTCTACTGTAGGTTTTAGTGTTGGTGGTTTCACAGATCAAACTAAGACATACTTTTCTTTATCAGATAAGAAAGGAATATTTTCTATTGGAACTTATCATCTAAACGAACTATTTAAAGAGGACAAAACATCAATGAGTGGATACATTAAACTTTCAACAAGATTTTAAAAATATGTTATCAAAAATAAATAATTTACAACATCAAAAAAGTGGAAACTTTTTCCTTATTGCAGGACCATGTGTTATTGAAAGTGAAAAAATAGCAATGGAAATAGCAGAAAAAACACTCAACATCTGCAACAAACTAGAAATACCTTTTATATTTAAAGGATCTTACCGAAAAGCAAACCGTAGCAGAATAGATTCCTTTACAGGAATTGGAGATAAGGAAGCTCTTTCCATACTAAAAAAAGTTGGAGAGAAATTTAACATTCCTACTTTAACTGATATACATTCAGAAGAAGAAGCCTCTATTGCAGCGCAATATGTAGATGTATTACAAATTCCTGCTTTCCTTTGCCGGCAAACAGATTTGTTAGTTGCAGCTGCAAGAACGGGGAAAATAGTAAATATAAAAAAGGGTCAATTCCTCTCTCCTAAAAGTATGGAACATGCAGTAACTAAAGTAAAAGAAAGTGGAAATAATACCATAATGATAACCGATAGAGGGACAATGTTTGGATATCAGGATATAGTAGTAGATTTCAGAGGAATTCCTACTATGAAACAATTTGGAGTGCCTGTAGTAATGGATATTACCCATTCCTTACAACAACCCAATCAAGATAGTGGAATAACAGGAGGTAATCCGAAAATGATAGAGATTATATCAAAAGCAGCTATTGCAACAGGAGTAGATGGTATATTTTTGGAAACACACCCTAATCCTTCTAAAGCGAAATCTGATGGATCAAATATGTTAGAATTAGATAAATTGGAAGAACTTCTTGTAAAACTAGTAAAGATTAGAAAAGTAATTTAATCTACTACTTTTCCATACAGGTCATAATGATCAGCCTTAGTAATTTTAATATTAGCAAAATCTCCTAATCTAATATAATAGTCCTTTGCGTTTACTATTACTTCATTATCAACATCTGGCGAATCAAATTCTGTTCTTCCAATAAAATAATCTCCTTCTTTCCTATCAAATAATACTTTGTAAATTTTACCAATTCTTTTTTGATTTAATTCATAGGAAATAGAAGATTGAAGATCCATAACTTCTTCTGCTCTTTGATGTTTTACTGCCATAGGAACATCATCTTTCAAATTAAAAGCATGGGTGTTTTCCTCATGAGAGTAAGAAAATACCCCTAATCTATCAAACTTACTTTCCTCAACAAAATCTAATAACTCCTGAAATTCTTTTTCTGTTTCTCCAGGATAGCCAACAATTAAGGAAGTACGAATAGTTATTCCAGGAACTTCTTTTCTAAATTTAGTTATTAGATCTTTTGTTTTTTTCATAGTTGTACCTCTCCTCATGGAAGAAAGTAAATTGTCCGAAACATGCTGAAGTGGAATATCCATATAAGTACATACTTTAGGATTTGTTCTAATTACTTCTAATACATCTTCTGGAAAGGCAGTAGGAAAAGCATAATGGATCCTAATCCATTCTACTCCTTCTACTTCTGATAGTTTCGTGATTAACTCTGACAGCCTTCTTTCTTTATATAAATCTAGTCCATAATAAGTTAAGTCTTGAGCTATTAATATCAGTTCTTTTATCCCTTTAGCTGCCAGTTTTTCTGTTTCTGTTACTAAATCCTCAATAGGAGTTGATTTATGTCCTCCTCTCATAAGAGGAATTGCACAAAAGGAGCATTTTCTATCACAACCTTCAGAAATTTTTAGATAAGCGTAATGTGATGGTGTGGTAGTTAACCTCTCTCCTACTAGTTCGTGTTTATAATCTGCTCCGAGAGATTTTAATAGATTTGGTAGATCTTTTGTGCCAAAAAACTCATCAACATTTGGCATTTCCTTCTCTAAATCCGGTTTATATCTTTCTGAAAGGCATCCGGTAACAAAAAGTTTGTCAATTTTTCCTTCTTCTTTTCTTTGTATTTGTTCTAATATAGTATTTACAGATTCTTCTTTTGCATTATCTATAAATCCGCAAGTATTTACTACAACTATATTTGCATCATCAGAAGTTTCGTGTTTTACATCCATCTGATTTGCTTTTAGTTGCCCCATCAAAATTTCAGAATCATACACGTTTTTAGAACATCCTAGAGTGATTACATTTATTGTGTTCTTTTTATGGCTCTTTACTCTCATCTAATTAAAAAGGGAGTCTACAAATTCTTTCTTATTAAAACTCTGTAAATCTTCCATTCCCTCCCCGACTCCAATATACCGTACAGGAATTTGAAACTGATCAGAAATACCGATAACAACTCCTCCTTTAGCTGTTCCATCTAATTTCGTAAGAACTATAGAATCAACTTCTGTTGCAGCTGTAAATTGAGTTGCTTGTTCTATTGCATTTTGTCCGGTAGAAGCGTCTAAAACTAACATGACATCATGAGGAGAATTAGGAATTACCTTTTCCATTACATTCCTTATTTTTCCAAGTTCTCTCATTAGATTGACATTATTATGTAATCTTCCTGCGGTATCAATAATAACAACATCAGCATCACTAGCTTTTGCTGATTGAAGAGTATCAAAAGCCACAGATGCTGGATCTGACCCCATATCTTGTTTTACAATATCTACACCTACTCTTTCCGACCAAATAACTAGCTGATCAACAGCAGCAGCTCTAAAAGTATCAGCAGCACCTAAAACTACCTTTTTTCCTTCTTTTTTAAATTGGTGAGCCAACTTACCAATTGTTGTAGTTTTACCTACTCCATTTACACCAACAATCATAATCACATAAGGCCCTTCTACATCAGAAATTTCATCATAACTATCCTTCATTAAATCTGATATTTCCTCTTTCAATAAATTATTTAATTCTGATGAGTTGATATATTTATCTCTTTCAACTCTTTCTTCTAATTTCTCAATTATTTTAATTGTAGTATCCACCCCAATATCAGAAGTAA